>FWWM01000723.1_pt1 | contig 108887 bp, 96 predicted proteins | sample 2228351 | NCBI WGS metagenome assembly FWWM01 (sample SAMEA103939774, study PRJEB20133) | metagenome
TTGATTAGTGCATCGCACTAATTTTTTTAGTACATGGCCCTATACCCACCCCCGCCGCCGTGCCCGCTGCACCGCCTCCGCCCGGCTGTGAACCCCCAGCTTCGCCAGAAGGCGCTGCGCGTGGTTGCGAACCGTGCTGACCGCCAATACGAGCGCAGCCGCAATCTCCCGATCGCTCTTCCCCTGGGCCAGCAGGTCCAATACCTCCTGTTCCCTCACCGACAGTCGAATGGGTTGGAAGGCCTGAGACAGGACCTCGCGGGAGAACAATAGATGCCCACCCATCACGGCCTCAATCGCAGACAGGCATCCCTGGCCACTCACCTCAGCAGGCAGGCAAGCCGAAGCGCCTGAGCAGGCAGCATCGGCCTGAAACAGCGGATCGTCAGCCTGTCCTGTGATGACAATCATCTTGATCCCCGGCCATTGCCTGGTGATCTCCCGGCAGAGGGCTAAACTTTCGTCCGCTTCCAGATGCGGGCCGAGGACGACCAGATTGGGCTCAAGGGAGTGCGCGCACTGCAGACCGGTAGCCTCGTCCGGGGCGTGCGCCAGGACTGTATGCCCACCCCGGCTCAGGTGATCAGCGATCCCTTCACAAAACAGCGGGCTGGGGTCAATCACGAGTGCGCGGGCCTGAGTTCTCTCAGCCATGATGATTCATGCATGTATTTCTGATTGTGCCAGCAATATATACAACAGGGAGAGAAGGGGTGCAGCCGAGACAATGGCAGGCCGCTGTCTCATGCTGGCCTTAGTTGGTCGGCCATCCGGTTAGTGTGTCTGGCGTTGGCGCGCTGACGAGGTTATTCTACACGCTTCAGGGCCTCGGTAAGGAGCGCGGGCGGGTGACGCTGTGCCTGGGCGGGGGCGAGGCCGTGGCGATGGTGGTGGAGCGGGAGTGGCGTTAAAAGCCCAGGGCGGCGGCGATCAGCGCGGCGTACAGCCGGGCGCCCTCAGGCCGCAGGTGAATGCCATCCTTCCAGAAGAGCTCGGGCCGATCCTCACTGGCAGCATGCCAGTCCACCAGCACCGCATTTGCATACCGCCCTACCCCTTCGGTCAGGACGGTGTTGTTCGTCTCCTCCCAACGCTGCGTGACCTTCACGTTCACGAACACCACCCGGCGCACGCCCGCGAGCACGCCCATCATCTCATCAAACTGCCTGGCGCTGAACACCCCGTTGTTGCCCACATGGATGATCACCACGTCGCCAAGCTGGCCAGCGTCGCGGAGTTGCTTTAAGAGGCGAATGGCAGCTGACACCTGGCGGCCAATGGCGGCGTCTATTTGCACGCCGGGGATGGTGCGCTTCAACTCATCTGCCGCGCTGATCATCACAGAATCCCCAATGGCGCTGATCTGGCCCACAGGCGGCTCATCTGTGGGGATCGGACGGAAGGACTCCGCAGGGATCGCAATTGGGGTGGGGCCGGGCGGAGGCGTAGGCTGTGACCGGCCCAGGCTGCTCAATTCCTCCGCGACGGTGAGCGCTTTGAGCACCTCAACGTCTGCCTGCGCCGTCACCATCGGCATGGGCGTTGGCAGCGTATAGGCCTGGATGAGCGGGAGCGCCACAGAAGCCCGGCTCGCCGGGGAGACGTCAGGCTGAGGTGTGGCGACCGCGTTTATCATGTGAATCGCCTCAACCGCCAGATACGTGGGGGGCGGGGGCGGCTGGGCGCCCACAACCGACTCCCCCAGGATGCCGAATACCAGGAGCGTCCCCATGGCGCCGGCCCAGCGAGCACAGACCCGCCAGAACGGGACGCCGCGCGTGGTTCGCCATGCCTCCCACAGACGCCCCAGTGCGCCATTGCGTATCGGCGTCTCAATATAACGATAAGAGAGCTCCGCACATACGAACGTCGCCGCCAGCCGCAAGGCCAACAGTGGCCATCCCTCCAGAGAGACGTCAAGCTGCGGGCGGGTGACCATGAAGAGTGGCCAGTGCCATAGATAGATGCCATAGGAGCGCAGCCCGATCCAGCGCAAAAGCCGCCGACCCAGCCAGGCCGTGCCCAGGTGCGCGGCGGGGTCCACAGCGGCAGCGATAGTGGCTGCGGTGGCGAGGCCCACAACCGCGAAACCGCCTTGATACAGAAACGGCTGGAATTCATCCAGCCAGAGGAACAGGCCCAGGACCGTGGCCAGCCCGCCCAGGCCCAGAAGGTCCAGTAGCACCCCCCGCGCCCGGCCCGGCTGCGAGGGGCGTCGCCAGGGCGCCCAGATCAGGGCCAGCGCCCCACCGATGAGCAACCCACAGGCGCGGGTGTCGCTCCCATAATAGATGCGCGAGGGATCGGCCTCCGGCTGATAAAGCACCGCCATGAGCAGGGCCGACGCCGCCGCTCCCGCCAGCGCCGCGAACAGCGTGCCCTTGCGCCGTAAGAGCCGCAGGCTCAGCGCAAACAAAGGCGGCCAGATGAGGTAGAACTGCTCCTCAACCGCGAGTGACCACAGGTGGCGCAAGAGCGAGGGCCTGCCCACTGCCTCAAAGTACGACTTGTGGCTGAAGATCAGATACCAGTTGGTCACATACCCGATAGCCGCAGCCGTATCCCCGCGCAGCCCAGCGATCTCATCGGGCAGGAATGCCACAGCGAAGGCCAGGACCGCCGCGATCACCAGGAACAAGGCCGGGAGCAGACGCCGCGCCCGCCGCAGCCAGAACGCCTTGAGATTGAGACGACCGTGCTCGTCCCACTCAGCCAGCAAAAGTGAGGTGATCAGATAACCGCTGATGACGAAGAAGACCTCCACGCCCAGAAAGCCACCCGGTATCCAGGGCAGGTCAGCGTGGTAGAGGAGCACGGCAAGGACGGCCATGGCGCGTAGCCCGTCCAGGCCGGGCAGGTAGGGCAGGCGCGTACCGCGCCCCGCTGTCGCGTGAGAGGACACGTTCGCCATTCTGCTCCCAGCTACGAAAACAATTGGGTAACCCGGCGCCCCCTCCCGACAATTCAGGGAGGGGGCGCCTTACGCTCCTTATGGATACAGGCCGCGCGTTAAGTGAGCATCGGCGACGCGGCCAATGGCCAGGACCTGCGCTGCCGTGCGCATGTCAATCTTCAGCCGCTGTGCCTCCCGATGGACATCATGGAAGGCATTGACAATGAAGCGCTCCATGCGCTCGGTCACTTCCGCCTCTTCCCAGAAAAAGGCCTGCAGCCCCTGCACCCATTCAAAGTACGAGACGATCACCCCACCGGCATTACACAGGATGTCGGGGATGATGAAGACACCTTTGTCCAGCAGGATCTCGTCAGCCTCCGGTGTGGTGGGGCCGTTGGCGCCCTCGGCCAGGACCTTGCACTGGACGGCGGCAGCATTGTGGCGCGTGATCTGGTGCTCCATCGCTGCCGGGATAAGCACGTCGCAGGGCAGGGCCAGCAACTCGGCGTTGGTCACGCCATCGCAGCCGGGGAAGCCGACCACCGAGCGGGTCTCCCTGACATGGCGTATGACGGCGGGGATGTCCAGGCCCTTCGGGTTATAGATACCGCCGCGCACGTCGCTCACGGCAATGACCTTACAGCCCAGTTCATAAGCGGTGAGCGCGGCGATGGAGCCCACGTTGCCGAAGCCCTGCACGACCACAGTCGCCCCGGCCAGCGGCTTGCCCAACAGCTTGAGCGCCTCGCGCGTGGTGAAGACCACCCCCCGACCAGTGGCCTCATTGCGCCCCTTTGAGCCTCCGATGTTGACCGGCTTGCCCGTGACCACAGCGGGGACAGAGTAACCGCGATGCATGGAGTACGTGTCCATGATCCAGGCCATCACCTGGGGGTTCGTGCCCAGGTCGGGCGCGGGGATGTCCCCCTCCGGGCTCATCAGGACAGCGATCTCGGTGGCATAGCGCCGGGTCAGCCCCTCCAGCTCGCGCAGTGAGAGCTGGTGGGGGTCACAGACAACGCCGCCCTTGGCCCCGCCATAGGGGATGTTGACCAGAGCGCACTTCCAGGTCATCCACATCGCCAGGGCACGAACCTCATCCAGCGTGACGCTGGGGTGATAGCGGATGCCGCCCTTCGTCGGCCCGCGTGCCAGGTTGTGGTGGACGCGGTAACCGACAAAGCGACGGATACTGCCGTCATCCATCTTGACCGGGAAGCTTACGCTCAGCTCCCGCCGTGGCCAGCGCAACAGATCGGCCAGGCCGGAATCCAGGTTGAGATATTGCACTGCCCGGTCAAATTGCGCCTGAGCGGTAGCTAACGCGCTCCCCTCTATTTTCTCCGCCGGATGATTGTGGGCTTTCTCCATAGAATGGTGCTCTCCTGTCACAGGCTCCTGAATTGCGATTGGGCCATAGTGTATCTGAGAGCCGCCATTTTCACAACTTTTGAAGCCGGTGATCATCCATGCGGGGGCGGGAAACCGGGCCAGGAGTATCGGTTTTAACCTCAGGTGCGCGAACCGTGCCAGTTCAAAAACCTGCGCCTGGACCGCCGGTAGATGCGGCGCGCAGGCCCACACCGACCAGGAACAGGCAGAGCAACCCATAGATCAGCGCCTCGCGCCGCGTCATCCGGCCCTCCGTCCGAAAATACACGAACGGGATCAGGATCACGGTGAGGACGCCATAGAGAATATGCACCCACCGGCCTGGGCTGCCGACGGTGAGCCATAAGAAGACGCCGATCGTAGCCTGCACCAGCGCCAGCGTCTCGCCGATGAGCAACGCGCCCATATAGCTGGGGCTGAGATCGCGTTTGAGCAGGTAGAGCGCCAGCCCCCACAGGCCCAGCGCGAGCATGAACAGGACCAGAGAGTTGCCTAAACGGGCATGGATTTCGGGAAGCGACATAGACACCTCGCCCCTGATTATAGCCCTGAGAAGACAAAGCGAAAAAATGCCCGCCCCCGGACAAAAAAACCTGGGGGCTGCGGCGAACTCTCCGCAGCCCCCAGGCTTCAGAAAGCGTCTGAGACGCAACGGCTTAATCGCTGGCGCCCTCGGTCTGGTTGGCCAGGTAGTTCTCCAGGCCCATCTGCTCAATCTGCGCCCGCTGCTTCTCGGCCCAGTCCACGTGCCCCTCTTCCATCTTGAGGATTTTCATCAGCAGGTCTACAGTGACCTGGTCGTCCACCTCATGCGCCAGGCGGATGGCCTCGTTATAGGCGCGGATCGCCATATACTCGGCCTCCTGATCGTTGCCGATCATCTCCGGCACGCTCTGGCCGATCTTCATTGGGTTAAGCCTGGAGACAACAGGGGTGCCTTCAAGAAAGATGATGCGCTGGATCAGCCACTCAGCGTGGTGCATTTCGTCCATAGCCTGCTGCTCAATGGCTTTGTGGAGCTTATCGTAGCCCCAGTTATCGCACATCTCCGAGTGCACCATGTATTGGTTGATGGCGGTCAGTTCATCCGCCAACAGTTGGTTAAGTGTGTTGATGATTTTCTCGTTGCCTTTCATGTTGATGCTCCTTTATCTTGGGATAGATGTGCTCGTTCTGCGCTATTCTGGCAGCGCGGACACAGGCCATAATAGGCCACGCGCGCGCCGCGCAGTTGGTAGCCGGAGGTTTCCATCACGCGCTGCGCGACCTCGGCCAGCGACACATTCGCCAGGTCCTCAATGCGATGGCAGCGGGTACAGATCAGGTTGATGTGGGGCGAGAGGTCAGCATCGTAATGGACGGCGCCATCGCCCGCCGGACCCAGTTCCTGCACCAGCCCGGCCTCCACCAACGCCCGCAGCGTATTGTACACCGTCGCCCGGCTGAGCGAGGGGAATTCACGGCGCAGTTGTGCATACACCGCCTGCGCGGTGGGATGCTCCTCGTTCTGGACCAGGGCGCGGCAGATGGCCAGCCGCTGCGGTGTGATCCGCAGGCCCGCCTGCCGCAGCGCCCCAATCATCTCGCTGATGCGCCCATCGCCAGACAGCGTGAGAGGAATAGCCGCTGATTCCATTTAGACTGATTCCTTATTTAGAACCAGTCCAAATTATAACCCCTATTGACGCCAATGTCAAGGCGAAAGAGGAAGGCGGCGACCAAAGCAGCCCGGCGATTGACATCGCGCCTGGGGGAGAGAAAAAAGGCCGCCGATTAGAAATCGGCGGCTTCCTCATGAGAAACCCGCTACGCGAGTTTGATACAAGGTCTTGGGTGCATTCCACATTGGGGGCAGCCGCCTTCAGACTGTCATTCTGAGCCAAAGCCCTGAGCAATGTCATCCTGAGCGTAGCGAAGGAGCAGCGAAGGGGAAGGGGAAGCGAAGAATCTCTAGTTCGCACCTCGGAGACCCTTCGCTGCGCTCAGGGTGACAAACTCGCCCCAGATATGGAATGCACCCGCGGTCTTCGCCCCGCTTCTCAAATTGGTTTAGTTGTGGTATACTTAGGTTGTATTGGGCCCCCGTAGCTCAGGGGATAGAGCGCCGGCCTCCGGAGCCGGGTGCGGCGGTTCGAGTCCGCCCGGGGGTATTGTGACAGGGGACGTGGCAGTATGCGCCGGCAGCAGCACCGTAAAGGTCGCGCCCACGCCCACCTGGCTTTCCACTTCAATCTTCCCCCCATGCTGCGTCACAATCCCATAGCTGACCGATAGCCCTAAACCGGTCCCTTTGCCCTGCTCCTTGGTGGTGAAGAAGGGATCAAAGATGCGGCCCAGGTTCTCCGGCGGGATGCCGATGCCGGTATCGCTAAAGGCGATGGCCACACAGCCCGCGCGCTCCTCAACGCGAATAGTCAGCCTGCCGCCATCGGGCATGGCATGCACCGCATTCTGGATGATGTTGAAAAACACCTGCTGAACCTGGCCGACGTCCACCCAGATAGGGGGGACTCCTTCGGCAAATTCGCGCACCACCTCAATCCGGCTCCGTGCCAGTTCGTGGGCGATGACATTAAGGGCCTCTTCAACGATAGAGCGCACATCGGCCAGCTCCGCCTTCGGCTCGGACTGCCGGGCGAAGCCCAACAGGTTGCCAATGATCCGTTTGCAGCGCAGCGTCTGACGTTCAATCGTTCTCAGGTAGTCAGCGACAGGATGATCAGGGTCAATGTCCTGGAGCGCGATCTGGGTGTAGCCCAGGATGATGCCGAGGGGGTTATTGAGTTCGTGCGCGACGCTCGCTGTGAGCTGGCCGATGGAGGCCAGCTTCTCCGAGCGAATAAGCTGGTTCTGGGTCTCCACCAACATGCGGTTGGCCTGCTCCAGTTCATGCAGGCGCTTCCGTGTTTCCTTATAGAGCCGTGCGTTCTCAATAGCCAGGGCCAGCGAGCCTGCCATAGAAGTAAGAAAATCCTGGTCGCTGGGCAGGAATGGCCCCTCGCGCTTATTGATGAGCTCAATCGCGCCTGTGACCTGACCCCGGGCGAACATGGGCACGCACAAGACCGAGCGCGTTTTGAAACCGGTCAGCGCATCCACAGATGAGCAGAAACGCGGGTCGCGAGATGCGTCGGCAACGATAACGGCCTGGCCATGCTCCACCACCCAGCCGACGATGCCCTGGCCCGACTTCAAGCGGATAGGCGCAAGCATGGACGCGATGTCCTCGGGAAAGACCTTGATGAAAGCCAGTTCGCGGGCCTCATCCAGCAGGACAAGCGAGCCTGCCTCAATAGGGATATGGGCCAGGATGCCTGCAAGCGCCAGGGACAACACCTGATCCAGGTCAAGCGTGCTGGTGATCGCGGTGATCAGCCGGTTCAGCGTGAGCAATTCCTGGGTGCGGGCCAGGACGCGCGCCTCCAGGCTCTCACTCTGCTCGCGGATCAGGCGCAGGAGTTCGGCTCTTTCCTGTTCTACGGCGATGAGCGCCTGGCGCAACCGCTCAACTTCATCCAGATTTTTCAGCTCTTTCGCGCTTAACTCAGAGGCCAGCGATCGCGGATCAGGGGTCAGAAGTCGTTCCCTGACCTCTGGCCCCTGATCCCGAACGCCTGGTATACGCTGCGTTCCAGTCATATGACCTCCGTTGTCGGGGGCTGGGCATGGCCCAGGGCGCGGCGGGCCAGGCAACGCTCCATCATCGGCAGCAGCCCGAAGTTGACGCGGAAGGGTTTTACCAGAAAGTCATCAGCGCCCAGGCGCAGGGCCTCAACCACAGTTTCAATCGTTGCATAAGCCGTCATCATGATGATAGCGATATTGTGATCCACCTGGCGAGCGACCCGCACAATATCCAACCCACTCATGTCAGGTATCTTCACGTCTATAAGGAGCAAATCAAAACGATCCTGCGAAAGTAAAGTCAAGGCGGTGGTACCATTGGCGGCTGTGAGGACCTGATAGCCTTCGGCCTCCAGATGCGTTTGAAGCATACGGACCAGATCGATCTCATCGTCAACAACCAGGATGCGGAATGGGTGATCCATGCCCCAGTGGTTTCCTTGCCTTATCCGTTTTGACGGATGGCAGGATAGGCGCTTCGCCCCGTCATCCGTCCTAAACTGGCCCAGGTTAGCTGCCGGTCCAGGTCATCCCGTTCGGGCTCACCAGTTGCTCAGAGGCTGTCGCGGGAGCGGCTGGTGCGACCAGGTGCAGCCCTAGAACCAGGCTGAGGGCGAAGAGATAAGTCACGACCCGTGCGAATAGATGGTCTCTCATGGTATGGACCTCCCATATATCATTCCCTTGTACTCTACACGGGGATGGCGACTGGCTGGTATCAGAAAGATTTCAGGGTAGGTTCAGAATCTGAACCTACCCTGAAACATATTGCGCGTTTTCAGCGCGCGGCGACCTTCCGGTGCTGATTTACGCTTCGCGTTGGGCGCGGCGCGCCAGGGCCTCTGGGTTGAGGTGGGTGGGCAGGACCTCGCCCCGCAGCCCGGCGAGCAGATTGCGGGCGGCAAGCTCAGCCATCTTGCCACGCGTGGCCACGGAGGCCGAAGCGATATGGGGGACAATCAGGCAATTGGGCAGCGTGAGCAACGGATCGTCCATCGGGATCGGCTCTGGATCGGTCACATCCAGGGCGGCGTAGGCGATGATCCCATCGCGCAGGGCCTGGTAGAGCGCTTTGGAGTCCACAAGCGGGCCGCGCGCGGTGTTGACCAGGACCGCGGTGGGCTTCATTTTACGCAGGTTATCTGCGTTGATGATATGGCGCGTCTGCGGCGTGAGGGGAGCGTGCAGGCTGACGAAATCGGATTCGGCCAGGAGCGTGTCCAGGTCAGTGTAAGCAATGCCCATCTGTTGCTCCAGGTCCTGGCGCCGGACGACATCATAATAAAGGACGCGCATGTTAAAGCCCTGGGCGCGGCGGGCGACCGCACTGCCGATCCGTCCCAGGCCGATCAGCCCCAACGTGGCCCCATGGACATCCTGGCCCAGGAGCAACATCGGCCCCCACGTTTTCCACTTCCCGGCGCGAACGTAGTCAATGGCTTCGCCAATACGGCGGGCCGCGGCCATAAGCAGGGCAAAGGCGAAATCCGCAGTGGTCTCCGTCAGGACTTCGGGCGTATTGCCGACCAGGATGCCGCGTTCGGTAGCAGCGGCGACGTCAATGTTATCAAAGCCGACCGCCATGTTGCTGATGACACGCAGGTGCGGCGCGTTGTCCATAAGCGCGGCATCAACCTTATCGGTCAGCAGCGAGAGCAGCCCTTCACAATGGCGCACCTTTTCCAGGAGCACCTCGCGGGGAGGTGGGGTCTCCTCCGGCCAGACCTCGGCCTGGCATTGCTCAAGGATAAGCGATAAGCCCTGTTCGGGAATGCGACGGGTGACATAGACGACAGGTTTCATACGACGCCTCCTCTAGCGGTCCGCTATCCACTTTCAGCGTTCAGCTTCCGGCAACGAGCACACAGTCAAAAGTAAGCTGACCGCTGATCGCCGATAGCTGACCGCTTTTATATCACGGTGTTGGCACGGGGGCAAGTGCGTAGTAAAATGGGGCATCGGGCGTCACAGGTCAGGCATGAACCCGCGCCCGCTCAGTGACATTTCACATCATGAGGCTCCTGGGGGAAGCATGACAGAATCAGAGATCAGCCCATTGGGGGACATGACGCCGGAGGCATTCCGGCGCTATGGCTATCGGGTGGTGGACTGGATCGCCGGGTATCTGGCGAAGGTGGGCGAGTATCCGGTGCTGGCGCAGGTGGCGCCAGGGGAGGTGCGCCGGCAACTGCCAGAGACGCCGCCGGTGCAGGGGGAACCCCTGGAGCAGGCGCTGGCCGACTTTGAACGTGTGATCCTGCCGGGGATCACCCATTGGAACCACCCGGCCTTCTTCGCCTACTTCGCTATCACCGGCTCCGGCCCCGGCATCCTCGGCGAGATGCTGAGCGCTGCCCTGAACGTCAACGGCATGTTGTGGCGTACCTCACCCGCGCTCACCGAACTGGAGGAGCTTGTGCTGGACTGGCTGCGGCAGATGCTGGGCCTGCCTCCAGGCTGGCTGGGCATGATCACGGACACGGCTTCCATTTCCAGCCTGTATGCTATCGCCGCAGCGCGCGAGGCTGTGCCGGGGCTACGCGTGCGCGAGGAAGGGCTGGCGGGGCGGCCCGATGTGTCGCGCCTGCGCCTGTATTGCTCGGAGCAGGCGCACTCATCTATTGAGAAGGCGGCGATCACGCTGGGCCTGGGCCTCGCCGGCGTGCGCAAAATCCCAACGGACGCCGCCTTCCGCATGGATGCCAGCGCGCTGGCGGCGGCTATCGCTGAGGACCGGCGCGCAGGCTGGCAGCCGTTCTGCGTCGTGGCCACAGTGGGCACGACCTCAACGACGAGCATTGACCCGGTGCCGGAGATCGCTGCGATTTGTCGCCAGGAAGGGGTGTGGCTCCATGTGGACGGCGCCTATGCGGGCATGGCAGCCATCCTGCCGGAGATGCGTCATGTCCTGGCCGGGTGCGACCAGGCCGATTCGCTCGTGGTGAATCCCCACAAGTGGCTGTTCACGCCAATTGATTGCAGCGCCTTCTACTGCCGTCGCCCGGATGTGCTTAAGCGGGCCTTCAGTCTGGTGCCGGAGTACCTGCGCACTGCCGAGGACGAGGCCGAGGCCGTGCATAACCTGATGGACTACGGCGTGCAGTTAGGGCGGCGCTTCCGGGCGCTCAAGCTGTGGTTCGTCATCCGCGCCTTTGGCCAGCAGGGGCTGGCAGCACGGCTGCGCGAGCACATCCGCCTGGCCCAGATGTTTGCAGGCTGGGTGGACAGCTCACCGCACTTTGAGCGGCTGGCGCCCACCCCCTTCAGTACCGTCTGCTTCCGCTTCCACCCAGAGGGCCTGTCCGACGAAGCAGCGCTGAACCGCCTGAATGAGGCGTTGCTGGAGGCGGTTAACGCCACCGGTCAGGTGTACCTGTCGCACACCAGGCTGAATGGACGCTACACGCTACGGCTGGCCATTGGCAACCTGCGCACCACCGAGGCGCACGTGGCGCGGGCCTGGGAGCTGGTGCAAATCGGCGCGGCGCGGTTGCACGCCCAGAGAGAACGATAATGGCCAGGAGTCCAAACGGAAAGCCTTGGGGCTGCCTTTCACCGCGCCGGGGAGCACCACACTGCCGGAAGCCATGCCGATAGAGGACAGAAGACGGAGGACGGAATTAGTCAGCGATAACCGGGTTAAAACCCGGTACTGGGCTAGGGGCTGGTGATAAAAGGCTGAAAGCTGAGAGCTGAACGCTGATAGCTTTTATCCGTCCTCCGTCCTACCGCGGCCTGGTCAGGCCGCTACCGCACGAGCCCCAGCGCCCTGAGGCAGCATCTCTTGCTCCGCCTCGGTCAGGGCCTCATCCAGGATCGCCAGCCCCTCATCCACCAGGTCACGGGTGATGTTCAGCGCCGGTGAGATGCGGATCGTGCTCATGCCTGCCCCCAGAAGCAGCAGTCCCTTCTCAAAGGCTTTGTACACCACCCCATCGCGCAGGCTACGCGCCGGAACCTTTGTCTCCTGATCCTCCACCAGCTCAACGCCGATCATCAGGCCCTTGCCACGAATGTCGCCGATGCTGGGGTGGCGCGGGCGGATCTCAGCCAGCGCCTCCAGAATGTAGTCGCCCATCTCGGCGGCGTTCTGCATATAGCCGTTTTCAATCAGGCGGATGGTCGCCAGCGCCGCCACGCAGGAGAGCGGGTTGCCGCCGAAGGTATTGCCGTGCGACCCCGGCCCCCAGATCATCAGCGACTTGCGCGCGATCATCGCGCCCAGTGGCAACCCAGAAGCGATGCCCTTCGCGGCGCAGACAATGTCTGGCTGCGTCCCGAAGTGCTCAATCGCCCACCACTTGCCCGTGCGGCCCATACCCGACTGGACCTCGTCCACGATCAGCAAGATGCCGTATTTATCGCACAACTGGCGCAGGCGCGGGAAGAAGTGCGGCGCCGGCCAGACATAGCCCCCTTCGCCCTGCACCGGCTCCACCAGGATACCGGCGACGTCATTCGGTGGCAGCGCCATGGCGAACAGGACGTTCTCAATATAGTCCACCACCGCGTCGCCATAGTCGCCATAGGTGATCGCCAGCACAGGCCGGTAGGGATTGGGGAAGGGGACGTGGCTGACACCGGGCATGGGGAAAGAGAAGCCTTCGCGTTGGACCACCTTGCTCGCGGTGAAGGCCAGGGATCCCATGCTGCGGCCGTGGAAGCCACCATAGAAGCCGATGAAGCGATTGCGGCCCGTATAGTAGCGCGCCAGCTTGATGGCCGCCTCCACCGTCTCGGTGCCGGAGTTGGTGAAGAAGACCTGGGCCTCCTCATCAAACGGCGCGATGCGATTCAGCTCCTCGGCCAGCTCAATCTGGGGCGGGTAGTAGAAATCTGTGCCGGACATATGCAGGAACTGGTCGGCCTGGGCTTTGATGGCCGCGACAACCTCCGGGTGGCAATGGCCGGTGGCGCAGACAGCCACGCCAGCGTTGAAGTCAATATAACGGTTGCCGTCCACGTCCCAGACCTCAGAGCCTCGGCCCCTGGCCATAACGAAGGGGTAAGAGCGCGTGTATGAAGGTGAGATGCGCGCCGCATCGCGGGCGACGTATTCTTGTGCTTTAGGGCCTGGTATCATTCTCTTTATGCTCATAGCTGCTCCCATCCTTTCTCTTTATGCTTTGTGTGATGACTTCATAACGGGATACTCATACGACAAACGTATCTGGCGCATGCCCGGCTCACACACTGCCGGGTGCGGTTCCATCGGCTGGAAGCTCACTCCGAAGCCCGTATAGGCCCCTGCCTGGCCCCCCTCCATGTCCATCTGGATAGCCAGGGCACGGGAGCGACTTCCTCTAGCGGGTCAGTTGGGGCGGGCGTTCAAGAAAGGGGAGAGGATGACGTAAACAACGCAGGTTTAGCCAGCGCGGGTGCGCCGGATAATCGCGTGGTCGGGAGAGCGGGATTACGCCCAACGGCCCAGCCATGCGGGCTGAGCGCAGCCGACCCCGGTGAAGCGGCGCCATTGAAAACACGTGAACAGTCCCTCAGGTGTGTCCATCTGCCCGAACAGGCAGGTCACACGTGCGACCTGCTGGCCTCATTATAAGGTAAGGTCAATGGGGCTGTCAAGTGAGAAGAAAGTCAACACCCTGAAAGGTCGTGCCCTTCAGGGTGTTGCCTCTAACGGGTGTCGACAGGTGGATTTTTGACCCGCGGGGGCACGGAGACGCCGTGCCCCCGCGCCGGGCCTGGTTCAGCCCGGTGAGTCCTATACGGAGCGACCTATGGGCTGCGCTGGATGATCGGAAGCAGCAGACGGAACGGCGGCTGGCAAACGACCGACCGGTAGGTCACCGCAACGTCGTCCACATGGACGCCATCCGCCGTCACCCCCGGGTCTGTCACCAGGCGGAAGCGGATGCGGGCCTGGGCGACATTTGCCAGTTGCGGCGCCTGGGCCACGATCTGCGTCCAGGCCATCTGCGTCCCATTCAGGGTGAGGAGCTGTCTGTCCAGGAGTGGGTGGGGCTGTGGGAATCCTCATCCGTGATCTGCCGCGGCGGCTGGCGATTCAAATCGCGCCTGGCTTGTGCCCCTGTCATGTCCTCTCTATAATGGTTCTCCCTGGGGTGCAATGCATTGCACCCCGCAACCTATAGGGCATTGATCAGCATAAGGGAGGGCAAGGTTAACATGAGCTTCATCCCGATCCCTGGCATCCGGATTGGACATGCTCACGATCTGGAGGCGCTGACCGGCTGCACAGTGGTGCTGTGCGAGGCCGGGGCTGTTGGCGGGGTGGACCAGCGCGGCGGTGCGCCGGGCACACGCGAGACCGACCCGTTGCGTCCTCTCCATCTGGTGCAACAGGCCCATGCCGTCGTCCTGGCCGGGGGGAGCGCCTTCGGGCTGGAGGCGGCCACAGGGGTCGTCCGCTACCTGGAGGAGCGCGGGGTCGGCTTTGACGTGCGCATCGCCAAAGTCCCCATTGTCCCTGCCGCCATCCTGTTTGACCTGGGCATCGGGCGCTCCGATGTCCGTCCCGATGCCGCGATGGGCTACGCCGCCTGTCTGGCCGCGACGGAGGGCCCGGTGGCCGAAGGCAACGTCGGCGCGGGCGCAGGCGCCACGGTGGGCAAGGTCCTCGGCCTGGCACAGGCGATGAAGTCGGGATTGGGTGCGGCCAGTGTGGACCTGGGCGGTGGGCTGATCGTCAGTGCACTGGTCGCCGTCAACGCCTTCGGCGATGTGGTGGACCCGCAGACCGGGCATATCCTGGCAGGCGCACGCCGCCCGGATAGGGCAGGCTTCGCCGATACGCTGGCCGTGCTGCGGATCTATGCCCATGAGCCAGCTTTGCGCTTCGGTGCGCCTCCCACCCCACCCGGCAACACAGTTATCGGCGTCGTCATGACCAGCGCCAATCTGACCAAAGAAGGCGCGAACAAGGTCGCCCAGATGGCCCACGACGGCATCGCCCGCGCGGTGCGCCCGGCACACACCATGCTGGACGGCGACACCCTGTTCACCCTCGCCACCGGGCAGGTCCAGGCTGATGTTAATGTAGTCGGGGCCTTTGCTGCGGAGGTCGTCGCCCAGGCCATTGTCCGCGCCGTTCTCACCGCCGAACCTGCCGGTGGGCTGCCGGCCCATGCTTCATTGAACCTATAACATGCCAGTGCCCCTATCCGGGATGGGATATAGACCAGACCCCCGAGGTCAGTTCCCTGCGGGGGTCTGGCTCTTTACAAGGGGTCACATGCCTGGGGCGGTGGTTCCTATCGTCGGGGAGGAACGTGTATAGCGAGTAACTGCCCGCCCTCCACCAGCTCCGGATCGCCAATGTTATAGTGTGCCTGGACGTCCAGCAGGAACCAGCCACGCCCCAGGACATCGGAGGCATCAATAATCCCAGAGGATTCCTCGTCCTGGGTCAGGAAGTTGGGCGCGCCCGGTGTGAAGCGACCCGGGTCGTGCTGCGCGACCAGGTCCAGCGTATCGCTGGCGATATTGTAGCGCCAAATTTTAGCCAGGTGGGGCTGGTTGCCAGGATCTTCCTGGATATAGACCTGGCCCTTGCGGGTGACGGTGATATTGTCCATCATCTTCTGCCCCTCTGTGCCTTCCAGGAGCATCTCCACTGTGCCTCCCAACGCCGGGTTGGTGACGTCATAGAAGCGCAGCCGCCACAGCCGGCTCTTATTGGTAAAGCTCGCCGTCGTCACGAAGTAGAAGTCATTGGGATGAGCTGGATCCCACGCGCCGTCTTCAGGTCGTTGGAACGCTGTCACCGCATGGGCTGTGCTGAGGGCTTCCAATTGGGCGCCGGTCATGGCCGCGACGTTGCCGAAGTTGTACGTGCTGAAAGGCGTCGGGCCGTTCAACACAGTGGCGTCGGTCTCTACCGGCACACCGTGGATCTGTACGCCAAGCAATTCTCCGTTCGCCAGGCCTGCTGCCTCAATGGGGTATTCTGAGGTTGTTTTCTGACCAACGTAGATGTACACCTGTCCCCCTGTGCTGTCGTCCAAGCCAACGACGACCGTCTTGACGCCTGCCCTGGGATGGGCCACTGCGTTCTCCCAACTGAACTTGCCTAGCCAGGGCAGCTCGTAGCTCGTGCCGTCAAGCAGGTGAGCAAACGCCCGACCCTCCGTACCGCTCTCCTCTCCGTTAAGGTAAATACGGCCGTTATAGCCCCGGCCGCTCAGCGTGTGATAGAAGGCAGAGATCGGCGGCAGGTTGCCTGAGCAGAAGCGGGAGAAGACAACGCCCTGCGCAGGGGGGTTGTACTGGCCGGTCACCGGATCCCATGTGGCTACCCGTTGGATCAGGTCTTCGCCACGCAGCACCTCCAGACTCCCTTTGCGGATGATCCATTTGGAGATGAATGCGCCGTTAGCGCCGTGCGCTCGTACAACACCTTGGTTCGCATTCAGCTCATGGTTCATGAGCAAAGTGAATGTGCCGTCGCCGTTGTCAAATGCCCCTAGCCCATCAGGAATACCGACCATGCGATAGCCATTCACCGAGTCGCCGACTGTCAGGATGGATCGGACTCTGACATAGGGCTGGGCCGGGATAATGTATGGCGATTGTGTCGTGCTGGGGCCGATGATGCTGTCGGCAGAGATAACGCCAACCCCTATACTCCCAGCGATGGCAACGATGGACAGCTTACGTATCAGCTTCTTCACAGAGATGAACATGAGTGGCCTCCTTTCCTCATTTGACAGGATATGTCAGGGCAGGCTGGGCACGCCCTGCGAGATCCGATATTACAAGCTGTGTGTTAATTCCCGTTGGGGGTTGAGTTAAGAGGTCGCAAAGGGCCGTTAAAGGGCGCTTAATTTGGAATGGGTGGCTCTTAACAAACTTTTAACCTGCCATTGAAATGTGCTTAAACTGATCGGGGTATACCCAGTTTGGGATGATCAGAGAGTTGGGTAATAGAGGGAATGTACCCAGGGAGGTAAAAAGTAAGGATGACGGATGAGTTGGAGTTGGAAGTTACCATCCCCACCGGGGAGGTGGCCGATCTCCTTGAGGGGATCGCGGCAGGGATGCGGCGGGGGCTGGTGCGCGTTCGGGCCAGCCACCGCCAGGTGGTGCTTCAGCCGCCCCAGCGCCTGACGATGCGCATTGACGGTGACGCCAGTGGCCTGCGGGTCAACCTGGCCTGGGGAAACACCTGAGAGGGTTAAGCATGGAGCAACTGCGACTTGAAATGGAGCTGTCGGCTGCTGAGGCGGCAGAATACCTGGAGCGCATTGCGGCAGGGTTGCGCAGTGGCGCGGTTCAACTGAAGGTCAACCGGCGCGAGCTCTGGCTGCGACCTGACCCGACTGTGACACTGGAAATTCAAGGCCGGGGCAGGGTGGATGAAGGCCGGCTGGTGATCGGCCTGTCCTGGAATTCCAAATTCGTGGTTCTGCCTGAGGAGGTCACCATCACAGCCAGCCCGCCTGTGGCCCAGGGGCTGGATCGCCGCTCAAACGGTCACGGCACACACACCTAGTTCGGGCTGTTGGTATTCATCTGCACTTATCGGCTCTTCCTCCTCCTGGAGCAGCGCCCGGGGACTGGCCCACTCGGGCGCTGCCGCTTGTATGGTCGGAGGAAGCGTCACTTAACAAACTCTTAAAGAAGGCTTTAAGCAGCCTTAACCCCAGGCGGCTATAGTGAAAAGAGTAACTAACAACGAAAAAGGAGAGAAGAAGATGCGGACTTCAAAAACATTTAGCTTGCTGTCCCTGATTGTGCTGCTGGCCCTGATCCTCAGCGCCTGCGGCGGGCAGCCGGGCGCTGCTACTACGCCAGTGCCCACCCAGGCAGCACAGGAGCAGCCCACTCAAGCGCCTCAGCAACAACCCACCCAGGCGCCCGCACCAACCACCGCAGCCGAGGTGGAAGGCACTATCCTGGTGGATGGCTCCAGCACTGTTGCCCCAATCACGTCGGCGGTCGCCGAGGAGTTCCAGAAGCAATACCCCAAGGTGCGCGTGCCGGTGGGTATCTCTGGCACAGGCGGCGGCTTCAAGAAGTTCTGCGCCGGTGAGACTGACATCTCGGATGCCTCGCGCCCGATCAAAGCGTCCGAAGTTGATCTGTGCAAACAGAACGGCATTGAGTATGTGGAGTTACCGGTCGCCTTTGATGGCCTGGCGGTGGTGGTCAACCCCCAGAACGATTTCGTCACCTGCCTGACCAGGGATGAACTCAAGAAGATCTGGGAGCCAGAGGCCGAGGGCAAGATCACCAACTGGAACCAGGTGCGCAGCGACTTCCCAGACCAGCCGCTCAGCCTATATGGTCCGGGTGTTGATTCCGGCACGTATGACTACTTCACCGAAGCCATTAACGGCAAGGAAGGCGCCAGCCGGGGCGACTTTCTGCCCAGCGAGGACGACAACGTGCTGGTGCAGGGCATCGCCGGCGACGTTAACGCTCTGGGCTTCTTCGGCCTGGCTTACTACGAGCAGAATAAGGACAAATTGAAGCTGGTGGCTATTGATAATGGCAATGGTTGCATTCTGCCCAGCGCCGAGACGGTCGCCAACGCCACGTATCAGCCCCTCTCGCGCCCGTTGTTCATCTACGTCAACCGTCGGCACATAGACGAGAAGGACGAGATCAGCGCGTTCGTCGCCTTCTATATCGCCCATGCCAAGGAGCTCTCCGCCCAGGTGGGCTACATCCCGCTGACCGACGAGATCTACGCCCTGGCGCAGAAGCGCTACGACAACCGCGTGACCGGCTCCATCTTTGAAGGGGTAGGGTCTACGGTGGGGGTCTCGCTGGCTGACCTGCTGAGCAAGGAGAAGTAACTTTTCTGGCTTCAAATCCGTCATATAGACGGCTGTGTGGTGGATTACAACCCGTAATCCACCACACAGCCTGCGTGTTATCTTTTACTGTCACGTTTCGTCTTACTGACAAGGAGCTCCAGTCATGGAAGCAATACACATCCAAACGGAGACAGCAGCGGTTCGCCGGGTCTCTCTGTCCTTGCGCCGACGGCCAGCCGGGCGCCTCAGGGAGCACATCCTCCAGGCCCTGTTCTTCATCTGCGCGATCGTTTCTATTCTGACGACGTTCGGGATCATCGCGGTCTTACTGCAAGAGACGATCCTCTTCTTTGAGCGCGTCCCTATCGTTGAATTTCTCACCGGGACACGCTGGACACCGCTGTTTGCCTCCAAACAGTTTGGCGTCTTGCCGCTGGTGAATGGCACGATCCTGGTGGCAGCAGGCGCCATGGTGTTCGCTCTGCCTCTGGGCCTGCTGGCCGCGATCTACCTCAGCGAGTATGCCGCGCCGCGCACGCGGCGGGTGCTTAAACCGATCCTGGAAATCCTGGCAGGTATCCCCACGGTCGTGTATGGGTACTTCGCCCTCCTGTTTATTACACCGATCCTGAAGGCCATCTGGCCACAGACCCAGGCGTTCAACGCCCTCAGCGCCAGCCTGGTTATGGGCTTCATGATCCTGCCGATGGTGGCCTCTATCTCCGAAGACGCCATGTCGGCTGTGCCCCAGTCGCTGCGCCAGGCAGCGTATGCCCTGGGCTCCACCAAACTTGAAGTCTCCCTGCGTGTAGTCGTGCCCGCCGCGCTATCAGGCATTGCCGCCGCTTTCATCCTGGCCGCCTCACGTGCCATCGGTGAGACCATGATCGTAGCCATCGCCGCCGGGCAGCAACCCAAGATGACCCTCAACCCACTGGAGTCCATTGAGACCATGACCGCCTATATTGTCCAGGTCAGCCTGGGCGATACTCCCCATCAGAGCCTGGAATACCATACTATCTTTGCGGTAGGCACGCTCCTATTCGTCATGACGTTGGTCATGAACGTCGCCAGCCACCTGATCACCCGCCGCTTCCGGGAGGTGTATGAATGAGCCTGACTTCCATTCACAATCCAGCCTTTGTGCGCCAGCTTGAACGGCGTAAACACCTGGGCCGCGTCTTTGAGCTATTGTGCCTGGCAGCAATCTGGCTGGGTATCCTGATGCTGCTTACGCTGCTTGTGGATGTCGTCCTGGATGGACTGCCCTGGATACGCCGGGAGCTGTTTACAGAGTTCCCCTCCCGCTTCCCCGAGAGGTCTGGCCTGCGCTCGGCGTTGCAGGGGACCCTATGGCTGATCGCTATCACGGCCTTGCTCTCCGTGCCTGTGGGATTGGGGGCAGCAATCTACCTGGAGGAATATGCGCGTGAGAATCGCCTCACGCGCTTCATAGAGATCAACATCTCCAACCTGGCCGGTGTGCCTTCTATCATCTACGGCCTGCTTGGCCTGGGCCTGTTCGTGCGTGGCCTGGAGCTGGGCCGCAGCGTGCTGGCCGGAGGAATGACTATGGCCCTGTTGGTGATGCCCACAGTCATCGTGGCCTCACGGGAGGCCATCCGGGCCGTGCCCCTCTCCATGCGTCAGGCGTCCTTCGCCCTGGGCGCCACCAGGTGGCAGACGGTGCGGCATCACGTCCTGCCTTATGCCATGCCTGGGATTCTCACCGGCGTCATCCTGGCGATGTCGCGCGCCATCGGCGAGACAGCACCGCTGATCACCATCGGGGCATTAACCTATGTAGCTTTTGATCTGAACGGGCCACTGGACATCTTCACCGTCCTGCCCATTCAGATCTTCAACTGGGTGTCGCTCCCCCAAAAGGAGTTTCACGGCCTGGCTGCCGCAGGGATTCTGATCCTGTTGGTCGTCTTACTGAGCATGAATGCAACGGCTATCCTGTTGCGCAACTCTTATCAAAAGAAGGTGAACTGGTAATGTCAAGTGAACTGGCTCTCCGCTTCACCACCAGCCCGGTCGTCAGGACAACCATGGCCGACCTGACCAGTGATCAGGCCGACCGGCTGGTGATGCAGACACGCAACCTGCACGTGTGGTATGGAAATTCCCTGGCCATCCGGGATGTCTCCTTAGATATCCCCCGCCACCGCATCACGGCTATCATTGGGCCATCCGGCTGCGGCAAGAGCACGCTCTTGCGTGCCTTCAACCGCATGAATGAACTCATCCCCGGCACCCGCGTGGCGGGCCAGGTGCTGTTCAACGGCCAGGACATCTACGCGCCGGAGGTGGACCCGGTTGAGGTGCGCCGTCGCATCGGTATGGTCTTCCAGAAACCTAACCCCTTCCCCAAGAGCATCTACGATAACGTGGCCTACGGGCCCTGGATCAACGGGGTGCGCGACCGGCGCGTGTTGGATGAGATCGTGGAGCGCAGCCTGCGCCAGGCGGCGCTGTGGGACGAGGTCAAGGACAAGCTCAGGCAGTCCGGCCTGGCGCTCTCCGGCGGGCAGCAGCAGCGCCTGTGCATCGCCCGCGCCCTGGCCGTGGAGCCGGAGGTCATCCTCATGGACGAGCCAGCCTCGGCGCTGGACCCTATCGCCACGCTCAAGATTGAAGAGCTCATGCAGGAACTCAAGCAGAACTATACCATCGTCATTGTCACCCACAACATGCAACAGGCGGCGCGGGTAAGTGACATCACTGCGATGATGATGTTGACCGAGGACCGTAAATCGGGTACAATCATTGAAGTTGGCCCGACGCAGGTGATCTTCACCCGCCCAAGGGACAAACGAACGGAGGATTATATCACCGGGCGGTTTGGATAAGTAGGGGGCACGGTGTACTGTGCCCCTACGGCTTCAAAGGGGCAGCATAGACTTCGGTCTGATAGTAAGCGCCCTGTCTGATCTGCGTGCGCCGGCGCAGCCGGATAGAACGGTGATCCGATCAGGAGGGAACACGATGCGTTTCAAAGTTGTGCTTGAAGCCAGTGATGAAGGTGGATACACTGTTTATGTTCCATCTTTGCCTGGCTGTATCAGTGAAGGGGAAACAGTAGAAGAAGCTTTGAAAAATATCCGGGAAGCGATTGAACTGTATCTTGAGCCAGTGGAAGATGATCTGGTCATGGGAGAGACCGCGCTGGTGCAAGAGATTGAATTGTGAGCAAAGTACCCAGTCTGCCATGTGACCAAATTATCCGGGCTTTGCAGCGAGACGGCTGGACTGTGGTACGCCAACGCGGCAGCCACATCAGGCTACAGAAACGCATAGGGAACGAAGTGATCAAGATAACAGTGCCAGCGCATCATCCTGTCAAACGCTCTACGCTAGCACACATTTTGAAGCAAGCGCGGTTGAATGTGGACGATTTCTTGAAGTTACTCTAAGTCGTGAGGAAGGTGCGTAAATACCTGTGAAAACACTGGCGCTGATCGCCCACGATGGCAAGAAAGCCGATATGGTGGCCTGGGCCACCTTTAACCGCAACACCCTGTCGCGCTATCACCTTATCGGCACGCAGGGCACGGCCAGGCTGCTGCGTGATAAGGTGGGACTGGACATTGAGGCAGTTCAAGCCGGCGCCTACGGCGGCGACGCGCAGATCGGCGCGCGGGTGGTGGAGGGCCAGGTGGATGCCGTGATCTTCCTGGTGGACCCAATGGATAGACACCCCCACGAGCCGGATATTCAGGCCCTACTGCGGCTATGCGTCGTCCATAACGTCCCCCTGGCCACCAACGTGGCCACGGCTGACGCCATCATTGCCGTGGATGCCGCTAAAGAGCATCCCGACACGTGACCCCATGAAGGGAACAAATGCACATCCAATAGAGAAAGTGCGGGTGCTTGTCCTGTGCACCGGCAACTCGGCCCGCTCGCAAATGGCTGAGGGCTGGCTCAACCATCTGGCGGGTGACCGTTTCCAGGCATTCAGCGCGGGCAGCCACCCCGCTGGCTATGTCCACCCGCTGGCCATCCGCGCCATGGCCGAGGTGGGAATTGACATCCGCCACCACCGCTCCAGGTCCATGAACGAGTTCCTCGGCCAGCCCTTTGATTACGTGATCACCGTCTGCGCCCCGGCGGCGGAGGCCTGCCCGGTCTATCCCGGCCCGGCGCGGCGGCTGCACTGGCCGTTTGACGACCCCGCTGAAGCCACCGGCAGCGAGGAAGAGCGGCTGGCTGTCTTCCGCCGCGTGCGTGATGAAATCCGCGCCCGGCTGGAGGCCTTCATCGCGGAAACAACCTAGGGGCACAGCATACTGTGCCCCTAGGCTCATCCCCTTTTTGCGCTCTTTGCGTCCTCTGCGTTGAAATTTGCACATTAATCCTCCCCCAACTGCAGCACCGCAAAAAAGGCCTCCTGGGGGATCTCCACGCTGCCGATCCGCTTGAGGCGCTTCTTCCCGGCCTTCTGCTTCTCCAGCAGCTTGCGTTTGCGCGTCACGTCACCGCCGTAGCACTTCGCCAGGACGTTCTTCCTGAGAGCCTTCACGTTCGCCCGGCTGATCACGCGCCCGCCCACCGCCGCCTGGATGGGAACAGTGAACAACTGGCGCGGGATCAGCTCTTTAAGTTTGCTCACTAGCCGCTGGCCCTTGTGATAGGCCTCCTGCCGGTGGACGATCATCGCCAGGGCATCCACCGGCACCTCATTCACCAGGATGTCCAGCCGCACCAAGTCCCCGGCCTGATAGCTGTCAAAGCTGTAGTCCAGCGAGGCATAGCCCCGCGTGCGGCTTTTAAGCTGGTCATAGAAGTCAATGATCAGCTCGGCCAGGGGGATCTTGCCCTCAATCACCACCCGTTGCGGGTCCAGATAGTCCATGCGCTCGTACACACCGCGTCGCCCAGTCAGAAGCTCCATCACCGGCCCGATGTACTCGGTAGGGGTGAAAATACTGACCTTCATCCAGGGCTCGCGGATCTCTTTGATCAGGGCGAGGTCGGGCAGGTCGGCGGGGCTGTCAATGCGGACCGTCTCGCCAGTGTGCAGCACCACCTCGTACTCCACGCTGGGGGCGGTCGCCAGGATGTTCAGGCCATACTCGCGTTCCAGCCGCTCCTGAACGATGTCCATGTGGAACAGGCCCAGGAAGCCGCAGCGGAAGCCGAAGTTAAGCGCCTGGGAGGTCTCCGGCTCAAACACGAGCGCGGCGTCGTTCAATTGCAGCTTTTCCAGCGCGTCCTTGAGCAGCCCATAGTCCTCGCCCTCCACCGGATAGAAGCCCGCGAAGACCATCGGCTTGACCGCCCGGTAGCCGGGCAGCGGCTGGGGCGCCGGGTTCGCCGCCAGGGTGATGGTATCCCCTACGCGGCACTCGCGCACCGTCTTCAGGCCGGTGGCGATATAGCCGACTTCGCCTGCCTGGAGCAGGCCGGTGGGCCTCATCCCCGGCGTGAACACGCCGATTTCCAACGGCTCGGCGTTCGCGCCGGTCGCCATCATGTGCAGTTCCTGGCCCAGGCGCACCTCGCCATCCACAACGCGGACATAGGCGATCACGCCTTTATAGGGGTCGTAGTGGGAGTCAAAGATGAGCGCCCGCAATGGCGCGTTCGGATCGCCCTGGGGTGGCGGGACGCGGGCGATAACCGCCTCCAGAATCTCGTCAATGCCGATGCCCTCTTTGGCCGAGGCGCGGATCATCTCGTCAGTGGGCACCCCCAGGAGGTCGGCGATTTCCTGGGCCACCCGATCCGGCTGGGCAGCGGGCAGGTCAATTTTGTTGATCACCGGGATGATTTCCAGGTCATGTTCCAGCGCCAGGTACAGGTTGGCCAGCGTCTGGGCCTCAATGCCTTGCGTTGCATCCACCACCAGCAGGGCCCCCTCGCAGGCGGCCAGCGCCCGCGAGACCTCATAGGTGAAGTCCACATGGCCTGGGGTATCAATCAGGTTGAGTTCATAGGTTTGGCCGTTTGCCGCCGTGTAGGTCATGCGCACCGCCGAGGCCTTGATCGTCACGCCGCGCTCACGCTCCAGCTCCATGCTATCCAGGACCTGCTCGTGCATCTCGCGAGGCGAGATCGTGCCGGTGCGCTCCAGCAACCGGTCGGCCAGCGTGGATTTGCCGTGGTCCACATGGGCCACAATACAGAAGTTGCGGATATACTCGCGCTCCATCCCCTTAATGCTATTACCCCTTCAACAGCGATGCCACCTCTGTCATCGCCACGACGCGCTTCTCCTGCTCCCAGCGCCACTTCACCTCCACCCCGCCGGCTTCCAGGCTGCGGCGGCTGATCGTCAGGCGCAGGGGCACGCCGATCAGGTCGGCGTCGGCGAATTTGACGCCCGGACTGGCATCGCGGTCGTCGTACAAGACCTCAACACCCCGCGCCCGCAGGTCAGCATACAGCGCTTCGGCGGCCCCATGCACCTCCCCTTCCCGCCCCAGCGACACGAGATGCACTTGTGCTGGCGCCACAGCCGGCGGCCAGACGATGCCCTGCTCGTCGTGGTGAAACTCAATAATCGCCGCCATAAGCCGCCCCAGGCCAATCCCATACGATCCCATCACGACGAACTGCTGCTGCCCATTGGCATCCAGGTAAGTGGTGTTCGTGGGCGCGCTGTAGCGCGTGCCCAGTTTAAAGCAATGCCCCAGTTCAATGCCGCGTTCGGCGGAGAGCGCGCCGCCGCAGCGGGCGCAGCGCTGCCCGGCTGTGGCCAGGGCGATGTCAGCCACGAGCGTGGCGGTGAAATCGCGCCCGTAGCGGACGCCCGTCAGGTGGTATCCGGCCTCGTTCGCCCCGGCGACGAACTCCCCCACCAGCACCGAATCATCAGCCACAACCAGGATACCCGCCCCGTCGTCCTGACGCGCCGGCAACCCCACCGGCGAGGCATAGCCCGGCTCGGCGCCCACCGCGCGGATTTCGTCATCCGTCGCCGGGCGCAGCGCCTCCACCCCCAGGACATTTATCAGCTTGGTCTCATTCACCTCCAGGTCGCCGCGAATGACGACAAAGGCCAGCTCCTCGCGCCCGGCCCTCGCCACTGTGTAAAACACCGCCTTCATCGTCTGGCTCGTGGGCACGCCGACATACGCCGCCACGCTCGCGATCGTTGCGCAGCCCGGCGTCGCCAGGCGAACCGGCCCGCCTTCGCTCTCCTCCCCCGCAGCCGCGGGAGGGGGGCTGGGAGTGAGGGCCTTGTCAAACACCGCGGCCTCAGCGTTGGCCGCGTAGCCGCAGGTCTGGCAGCGGATGATCGTATCCTCGCCCGCCGGATGCAACGCCATGAACTCATGCGAGCCGCTGCCGCCCATCATGCCCACATCGGCCTCTATTTCCAAAACAGGGACGCCACAACGCTGAAAGATATGGCGATACGCCTGAAGCATACGCGGGTAGAAGGCATCCAGGTCGGCGCTGTCGGTGTGCAGGCTGTAGGCGTCCTTCATCAGGAACTCGCGCACGCGCAACAGGCCGCCGCGCGGGCGCGGCTCGTCATGCAGCTTTGTCTGGATGTGATAGATGACGCGTGGCAGGTCACGGTACGAAGCGACCTCTGTCTGGGTATGGACGGTTACAGCCTCCTCATGCGTCATCGCCAGGACCATCTCCCGCCCACTGCGGTCGCGCAGGCGCAACAGCGCCGGGCCAACGGAATTCAGCCGCCCCGTCGCCGCCCAGATGTCAGCAGGCTGGAGCACAGGCATGAGCATCTCCTGCGCGCCCAGCGCGTCCATCTCCTGGCGCAGGATCGCCGCGATCTTCTGGATAACACGCCAGCCTAGCGGCAGATAGGTGTACAACCCCGCCGCCAGGGGCCGGATCAACCCGGCCCGTAAGGCTAGCTTGTGACTGACCAATTCGGCCTCCGCCGGCGCCTCCTTGAGGGTATGGCCAAACAGTTGTGACATGCGCATATGAGGGGTCCTCCTCTCTCAGACTAACACAGGCGCACGTGGTTGTCAATTCTCGCGGTCTCAGGATGTAACCCCTCGTCATTTGTGTGCATCTAATAGGGTGGACCGAGGGTGCCTGACCACAGGCTCATCGGGAACCAGCATACACTGAAACAATTGGGATGAAAGGAGTGATGGCGATGGCAATTGAGCGATGGGATCCTTTTCGGGAGTTGGAAGCTGAGATGAACCGCTTCTTTGAGGACTGGCCATTCCGGTGGGGCCGGCCCTGGTGGGCCCGGCGGCGGGGCATGCGCGAACGGGCCTGGCTGCCCGCGGTGGACCTCTTTGATCGCGGCGAGAAGCTGATCGTTGAAGCCGAACTGCCGGGCGTGGACAAGGACAGCATTGACATCTCCGTCGTTGGCGGCGTCCTGCACCTTAAGGCGGAGCGCAAGGCCCCGGCGGAGGTGAAGGATGAGGACTACTATTGCTGCGAGCGCCCGCGCGGAACCTTCTATCGCACCATTGAACTGCCCACCGAAGTGGATGTGGATAGGATTGAGGCCGAGTACACCGACGGCGTGCTCCGCGTCACCCTGCCCAAGGCGCCTACGGTGCTGCCCAAGAAGGTCAGCATCAAGGTGAAATAAGGGGCAGGGGACAGAGGGTCTCCCTTCAGCCAGCCAATCGCCCACGACCGCTTTCAGGCGTGGGCGATTGGCTTTATAATCACCTCGCGCCCTGGATTGTGCCCTGGAGCGAACGCGCCTCCGAGGAGGGTGGCTATGGACAGGGAGCACAGCCTACCGGCCAGCCCCAATCCCTTTGACGACCCGATGCTGGCCGCTGGCTATGAGACCTGGTATGAGACAGAGGGTCGCATCGCCGATGAAGCGGAGCGCAGCCTGCTGGGGCACTGGCTGGCCGGTTGGCCCCAGGCCCAAACAGTGCTGGAGATCGGCACGGGCAGCGGGCACTTTGCACGCTGGCTGGCCAGCGCGGGCTACCGTGTGGTGGGGATAGACAGCTCCGCCCCGATGCTTGCTGAAGCCGCCCGGCGGGGCGGCGTCCCGCTGGTGCGTGCCGACGCAGGAGCGCTGCCTTTCGCCACCGCTGCCTTTGATATAGCCCTGCTGATCACCACCCTGGAGTTCCTGCCCCAGCCGGTGCTGGCTTTGCAGGAAGCGGCGCGTGTGGCGAGGCTGGGGATCGTGCTGGGCGTCCTCAACCGCTGGCACCCTCTGGCCTGGCAACGCAAACGCAGCCAACTGGCGCTGTGGCAGGCCGCGCACTTCTACTCCCCGTTTGAGCTGGAGCGCCTGGTGCGGCAGGCGCTGGGCGCCCGCACCAGCCGAACAGACTGGCGCACCACGCTTTTGCCGGGCCTCTGGCCTCGCCGGCCCTCCCGACTGCCGCTGGGCGCGTTCATCGGGATGCGTGTGACCCTGGCCCAGCAGGAGGTGTAAATGACGACAGAGGTCAAATTGTCGCCCCAGCCCACTGGCCTGACCGCGCAGGTGAGCCTTTACCCATTGCGCCAGGAACACCTCAGCCCGGCCATTGATGCGGCGCTGGCACGATGGCGTGAGCGCGGGCTGGAGGTGCAGCCGGGGGCGATGAGCACGCTGATCGCCGGGGATGAGGCAGCGGTATGGGAAGCCTTGCGTGACGCATTCGCTGCCGCCACCGCCTATGGCGAAACGGTGATGGTCGTCACGGTGTCCAATGCCTGCCCCTGGCCGCCACCCGCAGGGTGAGGCTCCAATGCATCAGGCAGCCATGCCCCCTCCCAACCGGGCTGAAGCCCGGTACTGGGCGGGGCCTGATATTGGGTGGGGGAGGGAAGCCTATCCCCCTCCCCCACAGAGGGGGAAGGGCCGGGGTGGGGGGTATCTGGGTGCATTCCACATTGGGGGCAGCCGCCTTCAGACTGTCATTCTGAGCCCATGCCCTGACCCTGAGCCGAAGCCCTGAGCCGAAGCCCTGAGCGAAGCGAAGGGGAAGCGAAGGGGAAGCGAAGGGGTAGCGAAGGGGAAGGGGAAGCGAAGAATCTCTAGTTCGCACCTCGGAGACCCATCGCTGCGCTCAGGGTGACAAACTCGCCCCAGATATGGAATGCACCCAGGGTATCTTTCTATTTGACATTCACGTGAGCGGGTGCTATACTGCCTGTGAAATTAAGGATTTGAACGGGGAGCTTGGGGAGCCAGGCTGAGAGGACGCCCAGGCCGTACAAGGTACGGCCACCGGCGTTGACCCGCAGTACCTGACCCGGGTAATGCCGGCGGAGGGAACACATGAACGAGCAAGGTGGCCATCTCCGCGCAGAGGCGTTCAAGGGGGTGGCCTTTTTGCGTGTTGGATGACCGCCCCCATCCGCCGTCCTGCCCTCCATTGCCACCGGAGGAGGCTTATGAAGCGCGTCGTCATTATCGCCAATGGGGTGCTCAGTGACCCGGAGGCCGCTCGCACTCTTCTGAGCGGGGCCGGGGCCCTGTCCCCTGATGTGATTATCGCCGTGGATGGGGGCAGCCTGCATGCCCGCAGGCTCGGCGTTGTCCCTCATCTCGTCGTCGGTGACCTGGACTCGCTGCCGCAGGAGGAATACGCGCGGCTGTCCGCGCTCGGCGTGCGCTTCATGGTCCACCCGGCGCAAAAGGACCAGACCGATCTGGAGCTGGCGCTGGAGGTCGCGGCACAGGAGCAGCCGGATGAGATCATTGTCCTGGCGGCACTGGGCAACCGCTGGGACCAGACGCTGGCCAATTGCCTGCTCCTGGCGCTGCCTGCGGTGCGCCGCCTGCCCGTGCGCCTGGTGGACGGGGCACAGGAGATCCGCCTGGTCCAGGGCGAGGCAGTCCTCTATGGCCAGCCCGGCGACACGCTCTCCCTCATCCCGGTGCTCGGCGATGCATATGGGGTCACGCTTGAAGGGCTGTTCTATCCTCTCCATGAAGGAGCGTTGCACTTCGGCTCAACGCTGGGCATCAGCAACGTGTTCACGGCCCCCCAGGCCCGCGTTCGCGTCCGCGATGGGCTGCTCCTGGCAGTCCATATCCGAAACACGAACATCAAGGAGGAGTGAGGTGAACGCTTATCCCATTCACAAAGCCGTGCTCGTCTGGCTGATCGCTGCCCTGGTGATCTCGGCCTGTGGCCCGGCTGCGACCCCACCCCCGGCCACGCCGACCACGCCGCCAGCCACGCCAACTCACGCCGCACCGCGCAAGATCGTATTAATGTCACACGACAGCTTCAACGCCAGCGAGGAGGTCATCGCCGAATTTGAGCAGGCCAACAACGCCAAAGTGGAGTTTCTCAAGGCAGGCGATGCAGGCAAGGCGCTCAACCAGGCCATCCTGAGCAAGAACAACCCGCTGGCTGATGTCTTCTTCGGCGTGGATAACACCTTCTTCAGCCGCGCCATTGATGCCGACATCTTTGAAGCCTACCAGCCCAAGGGGGTGGAGAACATCACCGACACCTTCAAGCTGGACCCCCAGTTCCGGTTGACGCCGATTGACTGGGGCGATGTCTGCCTGAACTACGATAAGCGCTACTTTGAGGAAAAGAAGCTCGCGCCGCCAGCGACATTGGAGGACCTGATCAAGCCGGAGTACAAGGGGTTGCTCGTCGTGGAGAACCCGGCGACCTCCTCGCCCGGCCTGGCCTTCCTGCTGACCACAGTGGCCCACTTCGGCCCGGATAAGTACCTGGACTTCTGGAAGGCCCTGCGCCAGAATGAGGTGACCATCACCGAGGGCTGGGAGGATGCCTACTACGGCCAGTTCAGCGGCGGCAGCGGCAGCCAGGGCAACAAGCCTATCGTGGTGAGCTACGCCACCAGCCCGCCCGCCGAGGTCTATTTCAGCGAAGGCAAATTGACCGAGCCGCCCACCGCCGCCGTTATCGGTGACGACACCTGCTTCCGCCAGATTGAGTTCGCGGGTATCCTGAAAGGGACGAAGAACCGCGACCTGGCTGAGAAGTTTATGGACTTCCTTATCAGCAAACGCTTCCAGGAGGATGTCCCCTTGCAGATGTTCGTCTTCCCGGTGAACCGCGAAGCCCGGCTGCCAGAGGTCTTCGTCAAGTTCGCCCAGATCGCGCCTAAACCGGCGCAACTCAGCCCGGCTGACATCGGCGCCAACCGCGACAAGTGGATTGAGGAGTGGACAGACACAATGCTGCGTTAAGGATAGGCGGCGGACGACGGGCGATGGCCCATCGTCCGTCGTCCGCCGTCGGTCGTCGGTCTTTATGGCTGCTGCCGCTGGCCTTTCTGGCGCTGTTCTACTTCTACCCGCTGGCAGCCATCCTGCGCCAGGCGCTCGCCCCTGGGGGTGCGCTTGATCTGGAGGGGCTGCGGAAGCTGGTGAGCACCGATGTCTACGCCCGCACACTTGGCTTCACCGTTTACCAGGCCACAGTATCCACGCTGGCCACCGTGATCCTGGGGCTACCCGGTGCGTATGTCTTCGCCCGCTACGACTTCCCCGGCAAGGCGCTGTTGCGGGCGCTGACAACCGTGCCCTTCGTCCTGCCCACGCTCGTCGTCGCTACCGCTTTCACGGCGCTGGTGGGCCCGCGCGGCGTGATCAACCAAGCGCTGATGAACCTGTTCGGCCTGGAGGCGCCGCCTATCCGGCTGATGAACACGCTAACGCTCATCATCATTGCGCACGTCTTCTACAACTACACGCTTATCCTGCGCATCGTCGGCAACTTCTGGGCCAACCTTGACCCGCGCATGGAGGAGGCCGCCCGCGTCTTGGGCGCGGGGCGCTGGCGGGCATTCTGGCATGTGACTCTGCCACTGCTCATGCCGGCAGTGCTGGCCGCGGCGCTATTGGTGTTTATCTTTGACTTCACCAGCTTCGGCGTGGTTCTGGTTCTGGGTGGGCCGCGCTTCGCCACGCTAGAGGTGGAGATTTACCGACAGACAGTGGACCTGTTCAACCTGCCGCTGGCGGCGGCGCTGGCGCTGGTGCAGGTCCTGTTCACCTTCGGCCTGATGGCGCTGTACACGCGCCTCCAGGCCCGCCTGGCGGTGCCGCTGGAATTGCGCCCGCAGCGCCTGACGCAACGCCGCCCGGCGACATGGCGCGCCCGCCTGTTCGTGGCCGCCAACCTGGCTGTGATGCTCCTCCTGTTGCTGCTGCCGCTGGTGGCGTTGGTGGCGCGATCGGTCAGCACCTCTGTGGGCCTGAGCGCTGCCTATTACCGCGAGCTGTTTATCAACCGCACCGGTTCGGTCTTCTTCGTCCCACCGATTGAGGCCATACGCAATTCCCTGCTCGTGGCCGGGGCAACGGTTGTATTGGCGCTCGTCCTGGGCCTGCTGGCGGCGGATATGTTGGCGCGGCCTGGGCGGCTGAGCGCCTGGCTGGACCCGGTGTTCCTCTTGCCATTGGGCACCTCGGCAGTGACGCTGGGCTTCGGCTATATCCTGGCGCTGGATAAGCCCCCGCTGAACCTGCGGGCCTCGCCCTGGCTGCTGCCGCTGGCACACACGCTGGTCGCCCTGCCCTTTGTCGTGCGCAGCCTGCTGCCGGTGCTGCGCGGCATCCAGCCCCATCTGCGCGAGGCCGCGGCTATCCTGGGCGCGACCCCGGTGCGCGTCTGGCGCGAGGTGGACCTGCCCATCATGAGCCGCGCTTTGCTTGTCGGCGCGGTCTTCGCTTTTACAGTATCATTAGGAGAATTCGGTGCCACCGCCTTGATCGTCCGGCCTCAGTTTCCGACGATGCCTGTGGCCATCTATCGCTTCTTAGGCCAGCCGGGCGAATTGAACTACGGCCAGGCCCTGGCGATGAGCACGCTGCTCAGCCTGGTCACCGGCATGGGTATTCTGGCGATTGAGCGGGTGCGCTATGGAGAGATCGGTGAGTTTTAACCTGACGGAGAACGGAGGACAGAAGATGCATAGGCTTCCGTCATCCGTCGCCCGTCCTCCGTCCCCCATCCTGGAAGTGCGCCACATCAGCAAAGCCTTCGGCGATATGCCGGTGCTGCGCGACGTGAGCCTGTGCGTGGCCGAAGGCGAGACGGTGGTGCTGCTGGGCGCCAGCGGCAGCGGTAAGACCACGCTTCTGCGCATCATCGCCGGGCTGGAGACAGCGGATGCAGGTAGCGTTATCTTCGCCGGGCGCGACCTGGCCGGTGTGCCCGTCCACCAGCGCGGCTTCGGGCTGATGTTCCAGGACCTGGCGCTCTTCCCCCATCTCAACGTGTTTGACAACGTGGCCTTCGGCCTGCGTATGGCGGGCCTGAGCCGGGCGGAGGTCACGGCGCGGGTGGAGGAAGCGCTTGAGCTTGTCGGGCTGTCGGGTTTCGCCCGCCGCGACGTGCACACCCTGTCCGGCGGCGAACGCCAGCGCGTGGCCCTGGCCCGTAGCCTGGCGCCGCGACCGCGCCTGCTCATGCTGGACGAGCCCCTGGGTGCGCTGGACCGGGTGCTGCGCGATCAATTGATCGCTGAACTGCGCGACATCCTCAAAGGCGTCGGTGTGACCGCGCTCTACGTCACGCACGACCAGGCCGAGGCGTTCGTCCTGGCCGACCGCATCGCCGTGCTCCACCAGGGCAAGATTGAGCAGGAAGGGACGCCAGAGGAGGTGTACCGCCATCCGGCCACGCCGTTCGTGGCCCGCTTCCTGGGACTGACCAACCTGTTGCCTGGCCGGGTCACCGCAGTCCAGCGCACGCCCACGTCGGTCACCCTGACCGTGGCAACGCCCATCGGCCCGCTCACCCTCAGCCTGGATGGGGCAGGCCCACCTGACGGCAGCGAAGTCGCCATCCTGGTGCGCCCTGAAGCTGCCACGGTGCTCCCGGCGGGCGAAATGGAAGGCGCGAAACAGGCGAATGAGACCGCCATCATCACCGGCACACTGATGGAGCGCATTTTCCAGGGGGGACACTACCGAATTCGCGTGCGGCTGGCCGACGGCGTGGAGATGGCCCTGGAGGTCGGTGAAAACGAGGCCCTGCCTGCGCCCGGCGAGCCGATCCGATTGGCGCTGCGGCGCGAGGCGCTCAGCCTGTTGCCAGCGGCAGCCTGATTGTGTATCATTGCATCAGTTGCACTCTATGTTCGGTTCATTGGAGAGCGAATCCTATGACCAGGTCGTTCAATGTCATCATTGAGCGTGATTCTGAAGGATATTATGTGGCGACCGTGCCGGAGCTGCGCGGGTGCCATACCCAGGCAAAATCGCTGGATACGCTCATGAAGCGCATCCGAGAGGCAATTGAACTCTGTCTGGAAGTGGAGGAAGAGGAGGAGGTTGAACCCCGCGAATTCATCGGCGTCCAGCGTATTTCTATTGAAGCGTGACCCGGCTCCCACGACTTATCGGCCAACAGGTTATCACGGCCTTGCGTAAGGCTGGCTTTCAAGTTGTCCGCGTGAAAGGGAGTCACTATTTTCTACGCCACCCGGATGGGCGACGTACGGTGGTTCCTGTGCATCGCGGCGAGACAATTGGGCCCGGCCTTATGTCTAAGATCCTCCGGGATTGTGAGATGACCCGCGATGATTTTCTGAAGCTCCTATGAGTTCCTGTATATCCAGCTTGAGTATAACCCTGCCTGCGCCCGGCGAGCCGATCCGATTGGCGCTGCGGCGCGAGGCGCTCAGCCTGTTGCCAGCGGCAGCCTGATCGTGTATGATTGCTTCAATTGTATTTCTTCTCCGTTCCTGACGAGGTCAAGATGGCCAGAATGGTTCACTGCGCGAAGCTGGGGCGGGAATTGCCGGGGCTGGATCGGCCCCCCTTTCCCGGCCCGCTTGGAAAGCGCATCTATGAGAATATCTCCAAAGAAGCCTGGGCGCTGTGGCAACAGCAGGCTATCCTCATCATGAACCACTATGGGCTGAATATGGTGGACCCTAGAGCGCAGGATTTCCTCTTGCGTGAGATGGAGGCATTTCTGTTTGGCGAAGGCGCCCAGATGCCGGAGGGCTGGACGCCAGAAGGCGGTTTATAAGTTCTGCCTCTCCCCCCGACGTTCTCCAGCCTCGCCCGCCAGCCACTGCACCGCGCCCAGGCTGAGCATATACACGTAGGCCAGGTCCACCAGAAACAGCGAGTTGTCCACCAGGCCGTGCGCCAGCATCGCTGCAACCGACCCCATCAGGCCCGCTGCCAGGGCCCGGTTATCGGGGTCGCTCAGTCCCCTCCAGGCCGCGAGCGCGCTGCGCCAGAAGCCCACCTGAAGCCAAAGGCCCACAGCCAGCCCCAATAGGCCCAGCCGACTCCAGAAATCCAGAACAATATTGTGCGGATGGGACAGGCTCGGCTCTTGCCAGGCTTCAGGGCGGATGTAATGGCCGCGATACTGATAGAGAAAGTTATCTGGCCCCACGCCCAAGAGGGGATGGTCACGGATCATGGCGATGGTGCTCTGCCACAGGTTGAGCCGGAAGAACGTCGTGGCGCTGCCCAGGTTGAAGCGCCCGGCCAGACCCGGCAGGCGCAATAGCCCCACTAACCCAACGGCGATGACCCCGGCAGCCCCACCCAGCGGCAGCAGCATCCGCCGCCCGCCCCACAGGAGCAGCACAGTGGCCAGCCCTGCCGGGACGCCAAGGAAGAGCGCGCCTCTGGATAAGCTCAGGACAAGCGCCGCCAGGACGATGAGCAGCGCCACCCCATAGGCCCGGCGCCGCGCACGCTCTCGCCCCATCAGCCCAACGGCCACCAGGATGGGGAGGGCGCGCCCCAAATACAACCCGACATTGTTGGGTGAACCATAGACGCTGCGCAGGCGCTCCAGACCCTCCTCGGCGGTGATGACGTTGCTTCCGCTGATGTATTGCACCAACCCGATAGCCGCGACGACAACGCCGCTTAGAATGAACGCATCTATGATGCGCCACCAGCTTTGGCGGCTCAGAGGCGTTGTCCGCAGCATCCAATAGAACAGCGCCGGCTCCAGGAAGACCACGCGCCACTCGCGCCAGGCCACGCTCTGAAACTCCGCCCCCAGCGCCGAGGCTACCCCGACGACGACCAGCCCCAACACAGCCCCGTCCGGAGACAACGGACGGCGCAGCACGGAAGACGGATTACCCTCCATCCTCCGTCCCATCCTCACGACCCAAGACACGAACGTGATGAGCAGCGTGATCTCCACCATGGAGAAAGACCACTGCCACAGCGGTTTAGGCAGAAGGTAGAAAGGCGCAAAGAAGGCGACGAGCGCCAGCCCCAGGTCAAGGCGCAGGAAGATCAGCAGGGCCAAGGCCAGGCCACTCAGGATGTTCAGGACGACCCAGGGTGAATAGTAGAAGATCGCCGCTATCGCCGCGGTCAGGCCGAGCTGGAAGCCTTCGCCCAGCCGCCGGTAGAAGGATTCCGCCCCCTGCCCCCAGGTCAGCCAGGTGGTGACATAGAACGAGAGCGCGGCGATGGCAGCATAGAAGGTTGAGCGCAGGGCATTGAGGGCAGGTATGCCCCCACGCGCGTTCTTCACGACCTGCATCACAGAGAGGATCAGGCCCATGGCGAAAGCCGTTCCCACAACCCCCAGGAGAACAATCGGGATGGAGGCCCGAAGATCGGTCGTGGACCTGCCCACACTGAAGCCGACCAGTGCCCATTGGCCCCAACCGCGCTCGGCGACGATCTCAGCGGTATGGACCCCATCGGACAGGCCACGCGCCACGAGCACAGTCTCCACACCGGGGCGCGCCGGATCCGGCGCGGTCAGGACGAGGTACGCGCCGCGATCATCGCGGGGCAGGGCGTTGGCTGGCTGGCCGTCAATCGTCACATAGAAGTAGGCGCGGTAGTCGGCCCGGCGCACCGTCAGCCCCAGCTCCGTCCCCCGAAACGTGAACGTCACCCGATCACTGCTCTGGCTGATGTCGGCGCCCAGCTCGGAGAAGCGCCAGCCGCCCGTATATTGCGCCGCCGGATCGGTCGCCGGGTGCCAGCCGGGGTAGGCCAGTGAGGGCTCCTGCCGGGCCTGGAGCGCCGTATAGACCGGGCGAGGGCGGCCATCGGGCGCGATCAGCGCGAAGCCCCAGCGCGGGTCATCTGATGCTGCCGGGCCTGTCAGCCGCTCCAGGAATAGCGGGCCGGCCCAGGGCCATTCCAGCCGCGCCCGCTCCAGCGCCCCCAGCGTATATTCAGCCTGTTGCGCCTCGCTCACCTGCCCCCAGATGGAGGGCGGGCCGGTCCAGCCCGCTGGGAGCGCGTTCCAGCCCCAATGACTGGCCCAAAGCGCCTTGCCGCCGTCGCCGTTGCGCTCCATCTCCTCGCGTAGGAGGACGAAGCGCGAGAAATTCAACCGTTCCAGGTCAACGCGCCGGTCATCCGGGCCGGTGTCATAGCCATAAGGCTTGCCCGCAACCACATCAAAGGCGGAGGCCGCGCCCGCCTGATACAGTGCCCGCAGGTAGAGCACATCGCTCAAATTCTCCGGCCCGGTCTCAATGGTCGGCGCCAGCCCCGCAGTGACGATGACCGCGTCAGGGCGGGCAGCGCGGATGGCTTCGGCAGCCGCACGCAGCAGGGCAGCGTACTCAGCGGGATTGGCCGGTTGCCCGCCCCAGTGCGACGCCAGGTTAGGCTCATCCCAAACCTGGTAGGCATCTATACGGCTGCCGTAGCGCTCAGCGAAAGCGCGGGCGAAGACAGCAAAGCTGCCGGGGAAGGCTGGCGGCGCTGTGCGGCTGTGGGGCCGGTCCGGGGGCTGCGCCCAATCCGGGCTGGTGTCCAGGACGGCCAGCAGGCGAAGGTTGCGGCGCTTGACGGCCTGGACGATCTCATCCCAGGGCGCCCAATAGTATTGAGAGGGCTGGGGCTCAATCTCGGCCCAGGCGAATGTCTGGCGCACCCAGGTCGCACCGACCGCCTGGGCCTGATCAAGCGCCTGCTCCAGTTCGGTGGGCGGCAGGCCCACCAGGTCCACGTTCAGGCCCAGTTCAACGCCCGCGTGGGCGATGGGGCCAGGCAAGCCCGCGACCCGGCCCCGCGCCAGGGCGCGTTCCCGGACGATCAACCCGCCAGCCAGGATCGCGGTGAGGGTCAGGCCAGCAATGCATAGGAGAAGCCAGAGGACCGGGGACGGAGGACGCAGGCTCATTCGTTCTCCGTCTTCCGTCCCCCGTCCTCTTTGACCTGAAGGGACAGCGGACAAGATGAGTCACCCTGTTGCGTTCAGCTTGTTTCTCAGGGTATGATTATACACGAAATAGCGGTCAGCTATCAGCCTGCAACGTAGGGCTGGGCGCTGACAACTCGCGGGAGAGTAATTCCAATGTCTCACCTGAAGATCGGCCAGACCACCTTTGAGTGGGGTTCCCGCACGTATGTGATGGGGATCATCAATGTCACGCCTGACTCTTTCTCCGGTGATGGGCTGATGGCGCTGGGCGAAGGCTGGGTGGAAGCGGCTGTGGCTCAGGGCGTGCGCTTCGCCCAAGAGGGGGCTGACATCCTGGATGTGGGCGGGGAATCCACCCGGCCAGGCGCCGCGCCGGTCAGCGCCGAAGAGGAGTTGAGGCGGGTGCTGCCCGTGATCCGGGGGCTGGCTGCCGCAGTCAATATCCCCATCTCCATAGATACCTATAAAGCCAGCGTGGCGGAGGCTGCCCTGGATGCTGGCGCCAGCCTGGTCAACGATGTCTGGGGCCTGCGCAGAGACCCGGCCCTGGCTCAGGTGATCGCCAGGCGGCACGTTCCTGTTGTGCTCATGCACAATCGCAGCCGCCCGGAGCATGTGGTGCGGGAGGCCCAATTAGGCGGGCGCTATGTCGGTATCTCCTATGAAGACCTGATGGCAGACATCAGCAGGGAGTTACAGGAGAGCATTGCACTGGCTCATGCCAGCGGCATCCCTGATGAGCACATCATCATCGATCCGGGGGTCGGCTTCGGCAAGACCGTTGACCAGAACCTGGAACTCCTTGACCGGCTGAACGAGTTGAAAGCGCTTGGCTATCCGATCCTGGTGGGGCCATCGCTGAAGTCGTTCATTGGCTACACGCTGGGCCTGCCGCCCGACCAGCGGCTGGAAGGGACAGCGGCGGCGGTGGCTATTGCCATTGCGCGGGGCGCCGACATCGTGCGCGTCCACCACGTCGCCTTTATAACGCGCGTGGCGCGCATGACCGACGCGATTGTGCGTCGCCAGCAGGCGGGTGCTTGACAGGGCTCGCAGTTTAGGCCATAATAACAACTGAGACAGCGAATTTCACGCCGGGGCAGGCTGACCCCGGCGTGGTAGGCCGTTAAAAAAGCCGGGATGGTGGAACGGTAGACACGCAGGTCTTAGGCACCTGTGCTGGTGAGACAGCGTGTGGGTTCAAATCCCACTCCCGGCACTGACGGGCGGAAGTGGCTCAGCGGTAGAGCATCTCCTTGCCAAGGAGAGGGTCGCGGGTTCAAATCCCGTCTTCCGCTCCACGAAAGCCAGTACCGGGTTTTAACCCGGTTCGCCCTGCGTGCGGCCAGAGGTTAAATGCCGGGGCTGAACGCTTTTGCTTTTAAGCTGCCTTCCCCAGGGCCTCGGCTTCCCAGGCAACAGGATGCTCAGATTCGGTCAGGAGCAGGGGGCGCGATTTGCGCAGGATGCTGTCGGCGTTGATGATCACCTTACGCACATCGCGCCGTGAGGGGATTTCATACATGACGTCCAGGAGAGCGGCCTCAATGATGGCCCGCAGGCCGCGGGCGCCCGTCTCGTGCTGAAGCGCCTGCTCAGCCGCCGCAGCCAGGGCATCCTCCGTGAAAATCAGGTCCACATTGTCCAGCGCCAGTAAGCGCTGAAACTGCTTGACAAGCGCGTTCTTGGGCTGCGTCAAAATCGCCACCAGCGCGGCCTTATCCAGAGGCTCAACAGTCACGATAATAGGCAGGCGCCCCACCAGCTCAGGGATCATCCCATAGCACATCAGGTCGTCGGGGGTCACCTGACGCAACAACTCCGCCTCGGTCCATTCGCGCTTCCGGCCTGTGCCGAAGCCCAACTGGCCTCTCACGCCGATGCGCTCCGCGATGATCCGGTCCAGCCCATCAAACGTGCCGCCGCAGATGAACAGGATATCGGAGGTGTTGATCTGGATAAACTCCTGGTGGGGATGTTTGCGGCCCCCCTGTGGGGGGACGTTGGCCAGCGTGCCCTCAATGATCTTGAGCAGCGCCTGCTGGACGCCTTCCCCGGAGACATCGCGGGTGATGGAGGGGTTATCGCCGCTCTTGCGGGCCGTCTTATCAATCTCGTCAATATAGACGATGCCCTTCTCGGCCCGGGCGATGTCAAAATCCGCCGCCTGGATCAGGCGCAGCAGGATATTCTCCACATCCTCGCCGACGTAACCGGCCTCGGTCAGCGTCGTGGCATCGGCGATGCAGAAGGGCACATCCAGGATGCGGGCCAGGGTTTGCGCCAGGAGCGTCTTGCCGCAACCGGTCGGGCCAATGAGCAGGATGTTACTCTTTTCCAGCTCAACATCATCGGCCTGCCGACGGCTGGAGATGCGCTTATAATGGTTGTACACCGCCACCGACAGCACCCGTTTGGCCCGGTCCTGGCCCACGACATATTCATTGAGATGTTCGTAGATCTCTTTGGGCGAGAGGAAGCGCTCGGCCTGGGGGTCAGGCGCCTCCTCTCGCACCGCATCCTCTTGGAGTATCTCACGGCACAGTTCCACGCACTCATCGCAGATGAAGACGCCCTCCGGCCCGGAGATCAGCCGGTGGACCTCCCCTTGGGCTCGTTTGCAAAACGAGCAACGCTGCGGCTCGTGCTGGTGGACTGCTCTAGGCATGTGTGCCGTCTCCGACGCGAAGCCTTTCGTTCGCCCGCTTGATCTCCTCAATCTTCTTATGGTTCGGCTGGAGCACTTCATCTATCAAGCCGTACTCCACTGCCTGCTCCGCGTTGAAGAAGCGGTCACGCTCAAAGTCATCCGCGATTTTCTCCCGCGGCTGGCCGGTATGCAAGGCCAACAGGTCGTGGAGCAGGTCCTGCATGCGCTTCAGCTCTTTATACTGGATCTCCACATCCGGCGCATAACCGCGCGCGCCTCCCCCCGCCGGATGCATGTGGATGGTGGCGTGGGGCAGGGCATAGCGGTGGCCCTTAGACCCCGCGGTGAGGAGCAATGTACCCAGGCTCGCCGTCCACCCCACCGCGATGGTGGAGACCGGGGCCTCAATCATCTGCATAGTGTCGTAAATCGCCAGGCCGGGATAGATCTCCCCACCGGGCGAGTTGATATACAGGTTGATCGGCTTGTCCGGGTCCTCGCGATTCAGAAACAGAAGCTGGGCCACAATCACGTTGGCCACCTGATCATTGATCGGCGTGCCCAAGAAGACGATACGCTCCTTGAGCAGCAGCGAGTAAATGTCGTACATGCGCTCGCCGCGCCCGGTGCTCTCAATCACATAGGGAATCAGATAGTGAATGGTCTCGTCGTCCATAGCGCTTCTCTCCTCATGTCTCAGGTACAAGTACCGTCGCAGTCTCAGCACATCGCAGGTCTGTCATGCTGAGCGCAGCGAAGCATCTCCAATATATGTTCAGGAGACCCTTCGCTTCCCCTTCGCCGCCCCTTCCCCTTCGCTTCGCTCAGGGTCAGGGCTTCGGCTCAGGGCTTCGGCTCAGAGCCTGCCCTGAGCCTGGCGAAGGGGTGACACTTCTGTGATCTCCTGAGTCTCTGTGGGCTGATCACCCGCCTCAGGTGCCTGACCCTTGGCGATCTGGACCAGCCGTTCAATAGCCTTGCTCGTCAACAGATCGCTCTCAATACGGCGCTGCTGGGCCGGCGTTGACAGGAGCTCGCGGAATCTGTCGGCCTGCTCGCCCAGCGGCTCGCTCATGGCGTCAATCTCTTTCTTGATCTCGTCGGAGCTCACCTCCAGCCCTTCGCGCCGGACGACCTCCAGCAGGGCCAGGCCACGCTTCAGGCGCTTCTCAGCGCGAGGGCGCAGCTCCTCGCGGTATGCGCTGCGCGTCTTGCCCTGAAGCTTAAGGAAGTCATCCAGCGTCAGGCGGCTCTCGGCCCGCAGGTCGCGGTCCATGCTGGCCATCAGGTCGTCCAGCTCACGCTCCAGCATGATCGGTGGATACTCAATCCGGGCCTGCTCAACCAGCTTATCCAGCACCTGGTAGCCAAAGTCGGTATCGGCCTGACGCTGGAGCGCCTCTTGAAGTTGTTGGCGCATCCGGATGCGCAGGTCCAGCACCGTCTGAACGTGTTCATCGCCCAGCGAGCGGGCGAAGTCGTCGTTGAGCGGCGGCAGGAAGCGCGACTGCACTTTATGCACAGTCACGCGAAACTGCACATCGCGCCCGGCGGCCTGGCGGTTGGGATGATCGTCGGGATAGTGCAGCGTGAAGGTGCGCTCCTGGCCAGGGGTTGCGCCCACGATCTCCTGCGCGAACCCCGGCCCTGGCCAGTCCATGTCAGGCTCCAGCAGCACCTCAACCTCATCGCCGCCCACGACGACCTGCCCATCGGCGCGACCGCGCAGCGAGAGCGTCACAACGTCGCCAAGCTGAGCCGGACGGTCCACAGGCTCAATCACCGCCCGCTGCGCACGCAATGTTTCCAGGGCCTCCTTGAGCATCTCGTCGGAGACCTCCACCTTAGGCGGCTCCAGACGGATGGCACGGTAGTCGCCCAGTTCAACCAGTGGCGCGAGCGGGACGATCATCTCCAGCGTCAGCGTCGGCTCAGTGCGCACGTCTTCCAGCCGCCCCAGCGCAAAGGGCTCCAGCCCCGTCAGCGTCAGGGCTTCATCATAGACCGCCTGCGTCAACGGCTCCAGAGCCTCCTCCAGCAAGGCCTCCCGGCCCACATGGCGCAACATGATCTCATAGGGCACTTTGCCCCTACGGAAGCCGGGGACCTGCACCTGCTGGGACAGGTGACGCGCCGCCTGCCGCAGGGCCGCCTCAAGTCGCTCCGAACCGATCTCAACGGTCAGGCGCGCCTCGCGCCCTTCCAGCGGCTGCACCCACACCTTCAGGCCATTGGCCTCAATAGGCGCCGCCTGGGGCTCGCCAGCCGCTGCCTGAGCCTCGGTTGTCTGAGAAACCTCCTCTACAGTTTGCTCCGTCACAGTCCTTCCCTTACTAGGATGCCCGGCAGAGAAATCGGACAGCCAGGGCAAGTCTCCAGAGAATTATAGCATGTGTGCCTGGCTTATGCCAGTGACAAATCTGGCTTGACACATCTCTCCCAGCCCGTTATAATGTAAGCCGCTGCCGCGCACAGCACGCGGCAACAGGGCGAGCAGCTTTCAGCGTTCAGCTATCAGCTTACGTATTGGAGCTGAAAGCTAACCGCTGAAAGCTGATAGCTTATCCTGGAGGCAAGCGTGTATGCACTGATTGAAAGTGGTGGGCGCCAGTACCGCGCTCAGGTGGGGGATACCCTGCGGGTGGAGCGCCTGCCTCAGGCTGTCGGTGAACGGATCGCGATTGAGCGTGTTCTGCTCGTGGCGGATGGCAACCACGTCACAGTTGGGACCCCCACGGTGCGCGGTGCCCGTGTCTTGGCGACTGTGGTGGCGCAAGAACGTGGGCCGAAGATTCGCATCTTCAAATACAAGCCCAAGAAGCGCTACCGGCGACGCGGCGGCCATCGCCAGTGGTACACCACCCTGCGCGTAGATGAGATCATTACAGGGGAAATGGAGGAATAGAGATGGCACACAAGAAAGGCGGTGGCTCCAGCCGGAACGGCCGTGACAGCCAGTCCAAGCGCCTGGGGGTTAAGAAGTTCGGTGGGGAGCGCGTCCGCCCCGGCAACATCATCATCCGCCAGCGTGGCACAAAGTTCCATCCCGGCCATGGCGTCTCGCTCGGCGGCGATTACACCATCTTCGCAGTCATTGATGGCTATGTGAAGTTTGAACCCATGGCCAATGGCCGCAAGCGGGTCAGCGTTTACCCTGAGCCGGTCAGCGGATAACGCCCGGCCAGGGGCTTAGAGAGAAAGCACACAGGTTAATTGCATGAAGGAAGGTATTCATCCCAAGTGGTACCCGAATGCCCGCGTTGTCTGCGCCTGCGGCAACACCTGGACCGTCGGGGCGACTGTGCCTGTGATCCACACCGACGTCTGCTCTAACTGCCACCCCTACTACACGGGCGAGCAGCGCATTGTGGACACCGAAGGCCAGGTGGATCGCTTCATCCGGCGCCTGGAACGCCGTAGCGACATCCTGGCCGAGCAAGAGGCGCGTCGCAAGGCGCGCACCTCGCCAGAGCTCCCTATCACTGAGCTGGAGTTGAACCCGCGTTATGTCAAGGCATTGCACAACGCGGGGCTCACCAAAGTGGGCGACCTCCTGGCCAGGCTGACCGAGGGGGATGACGCGCTGCTCAGCATTGAGGGCTTTGGCCGCGCCGCGCTGATTGAGACCAAGAAACGGCTGCGTGCCCGCGGCTTCACCTGGACTGAGCCACAGGCCGAAGCCGCCCCCGCAGAAGAAGCGTGAAGTTCAGGAAAGGAGCCTCATGCCTATCCTGGAGAAGGTGGATCGCCTGGCTGACGCCCGCGCCTGGCCTGGCGATATCCCCATCAGCAGCCTGTACACGGTGGGCATCGCCGGAGAGCGCTTTCTGCGCGCCATAAAAGACGAAGCCCGCCTATTGGCGACGCATTGCCCCGCCTGTGACATCACCTACCTGCCACCGACGCTGTTCTGCCAGCGCTGTTTCTCCGAACTGACCGATTGGGTCACTGTGGGGCCAGAAGGCACGGTGCATACTTTCACCACCCTGACCGTCGGGCCGGATGGCGCGGCCCTGGAGCGGCCAGTGGCTGTGGCCTTTGTTCGCCCCGATGGCGCCGACGGCGGCCTGATCCATTATCTGGGCGAGGTTAAGCCCAATGACATTACGATCGGCATGAGGGTCACCCCGGTCTTCAAACCCGCCCAGGAACGCCAGGGTTCAATCCTGGACATCATCTATTTCAAACCTGTTTGAAAATGGGCAGGATAAAAGGGCGAAGGCAAGAGGTCTTCGCCCTTTTATCCTGTCTCCGCCGACAACCATGCCCCAAAAAAGTGATAAAATACACAATCAGGAGCATGCAATGAACCCACGACTCGTACGCAGCCGCAGCAACCGGATGATCGCCGGCGTGTGCGCTGGGTTGGCCACCTACCTGGGGGTAGATCCGACCTGGGTGCGGCTGTTCTTCGTCTTGTTGACCCTCCTCACGAATGGGGCAGGCATTTTGATTTACATTGTGCTGGTGGTCCTCATGCCGGAGGAGGAGGCCATCGCAGGTGCGCCCCCACCCTCCACACAGACCACCGCTGAAGGGAGGGATGGCGGAGCGTATGGCCGAGGCAGCGGAACGTATGGCCGAGGCAGGCGAGCGCCTGGGGCACAGCTTAAGCAGCCAGGCAGCCAGCCCCCAAGGCGCACTGATCTTCGGCCTGATCTTGATCCTGCTGGGCCTGGTCTTCCTGGCACGCAACCTCGGCCTGCTTTGGTGGCTGCGCGGCGACCTGATCTGGCCGCTGGTGCTGATCGCGCTGGGCCTGGCTCTGCTCATACGAGAGATACGGAGGTAACGTATGGAACGGCGACCAGGCCTGGTTGGGCCTATCCTGATCATCGCTCTCGGCATCTTGCTTCTGCTCAACACCTTGAACGTGCTCCCCTGGGGTATCTGGGGCACCCTATGGCGCTTCTGGCCCGTGTTGCTCATTCTGCTGGGCCTGGAAATCCTGTTCGGGCGCAGCTCCTGGGTCGGATCGCTTATCGTCCTTATCGTGGCCGTGGTTGCCATTATCGCCATTGTCCTGCTCAGCCTGACCCCCACGTTGCTCGCCACCCGCACGGGCGAGCAGCAGACGATCAGCCAGCCCCTGGGCGACATCCGGCAGGCAGAGGTGACCATTGACTTCAGCGTAGGCTCGGCCAGGCTCTACCGGCTGGTAGACTCGCCCAACCTGATGGAGGCGACGATAGATAACGCCCCAGGCCGGCGCGTGGAGACCGGGTGGGAAGTGAGCGGCGATACCGGACGGCTGAGGATACACGAGGAGAGAACCGACTTCTCCTTCTTTCCCTTCCTCGGCTCACAAGTGGACTCTCGCTGGGAGATCGGCCTGAGCGACCAGGTGCCGCTGGCGCTCAAGCTCTCCACCGGCGTCGGTCAAAGCACACTTGACCTGAGCGGCCTGCGGCTGACGCGCCTGGAACTGGACACGGGCGTGGGGCAGACGCTCCTGACCCTGCCAGCCGAAGGGCGCTTTGACGTGGACATTCGGGGGGGCGTGGGCAACACCGTGATCACGGTGCCGCGTGGCCTGGCCGTGCGCGTTCGCGCCAGCCAGGGGCTGGGGAATGTGAGCGTCACTGTGCCGGATGTCCTCCGCCAGGATAACGAATGGGTCAGCCGCAACTTTGACATCGCCGAAAGCCGGGCCGAGATCCGTATCAGCGGGGGCGTGGGCAGCATCGTCTTGCGCTAGAGCGCAGGCGCCCTTACAAATAGCAGTCAGCTATCAGCAATCAGTAGTCAGAAGTCAGAAATCAGTAGTCAGTAGTCAGTAGTCAGATAAAAGCTGAGCGCTGACAGCTTGCAGGAGAGAAATTCAGTTCCTCTGCACGCTCCACGCCTCTGCGGTAAATTAAGGAGCACGGGTTGGGTTCTCCCTACAGGTCTGTCATGCTGAGCGCAGCGAAGCATCTCCACTGTATGTTCAGGAGACCCTTCGCTACACTCAGGGCTTCGGCTCAGAGCCTGCCCTGAGCCTGGCGAAGGGGTGACACTTTTGTGATCTACTGAGTCTCTGTGGGCTGATCGCCCGCCTGCTACCGATACGACTCCGCCTGCAGCGTGAACAGCCGGGCGTAGGTGCCCCCTTGGGCCAATAACTCCGCGTGCGTCCCCTGCTCGGTGATGCAGCCTTTCTCCATGACGAAGATGCGGTCGGCCATACGCACAGTGGAAAAGCGGTGGCTGATCAGCACCGCTATCTTGTCGTTGGTCAACTCGCGGAACTGCTGAAACACCTTCAGCTCATTTTCCGCATCCAGCGCCGCCGTGGGCTCGTCCAGGACCAGCACCTCGCAGTCGCGCATGAAGGCGCGGGCCAGGGCGATCTTCTGCCATTCGCCGCCCGACAGGTCGCGCCCTTTGGAGAACCAGCGCCCCAGCGTGGTCTCATACTGCTCCGGCAACGCCCGGATGAGCGGATCGGCGTCACTCTTCACCGCTGCGCTGATGATACGCGGACGGTCGTCCAACGCCTCCACCTGGCCGAAGCCGATATTCTCCGCGGCGGTCATGTAGTACTGCACAAAGTCCTGGAAGATCACGCCGATGCGCCGCCGCAGCTCGTTCAGGTCATAGTCGCGCAAATCCACGCCGTCCAGCAGAATCTGCCCCTCGGTGGGGTCATAGAGACGGGTGAGCAGCTTGATCAGCGTGGTCTTGCCCGCCCCGTTAGGGCCGACAAGCGCGATCTTCTCGCCGGGTCGGATAGTGAGATTCACATCGCGCAGCGCCCATTCACCCTGCCCATCGTATTTGAAGGACACGCCCCGGAACTCAATGCCCTGGCGGATCTCCCTGGGCACGGGCCGGGGACGTGCCGCAATGGCCATCTGGGGCCGCAGCTCCAGGAAAGTGAACAGGTTGCTCAGGAACAGCCCGTTCTCGTAAAGATCGCTCAGGCCATAGAAGATGGACTCAAACATGTTCTGGCTGCTGCGGAAAATGTTCAGGTAAAGCGTCATATCGCCCAGGGTGATCAGGCCGCCCAGCGCACGCCAGGCGATCCAGGCATATGCGCCATAATAGGACAGCGAGGCGAGCAACCCCCAGCCGAGCGAAGCCCAACTGCGCTTCCAGGCCAGCGCCTGGTCTTCGCGCAGGAACTTCCAGAACAGGTTAGCGTAGCGGCCCAGGAGCGGCTCGCCCAGCCCGAACAGCTTGATCTCCTTCACCGCCTTGTAGTCGGTCAGCAGATATTCCAGATAGGAGAGCTTACGGGCCTCCGGCGCACGCCAGGTCAGGATGCGGAAGTGCAGTTCACCGTAACGGCTCTGGGCGACAAACGCCGGGATGGTGGCGGCGAACAGGATAAAGGCCAGCCAGGGGCTGAAGCGGAACAACAGCGCGCCGTAGGAAAGGAGCGAGATCGTGTTCTGGACAATGTAGAAGCCGCTATTAACGATCTGCAGGCTGCGCCAGTCAGCCTCGCGCCGGGCATTCTCCAGCTTATCATAGTACTCCGCGTTCTCAAAGTGGGCCAGGTCAAGCTCCAGCGCCTTGCGGATGATGCGCGTGTTGATGCTCAGGTTGATCTGCGCATGCAGGACATGCTCCGCGTATTTGCGCGCCTGGGCATTGGCGGCCTGGAGCACGATCAGGATGAACTCTATCGCCAGGAAGGGCAGCACAGCCTGAAGCCCCGCCTGCGCGCCCACCCGCGCATTGATGGAGGCGACGACGCTGTCCACGATCAACTTACCCACCCAGGCCTGGCCGACGGGCAAGAGCGCGCCCACGAGCGTGGCAGCCAGCATCGCTAAGGCCGAGGGGCGATGGGCCTGCCACACCAGCCAGAAAGCCCGCCGCACGTTGACCGCCGCCGCCCTGATGCTCGTCCGCCGCCCGGCAAGCCATGCCCGGAGGTGAGACCAACGATTTCGTATCATGTTTACCCCTGGAGAGAAACCCTCACTACGCAATTATACACACGAACTGTGTCAGCGAATGACCATCCCGATCCCGCTTTCCACCAGCGGCGCCATCGGCTATACTCTGAGTCAAGGGTGGGCGTGCTCAAGCTGCAGTTCAATGTTCTTATCCGGGCCGAAGCGAGGCACACCATAAAGAACTCAGCACAGGCGAAGTTGCCATGACTTCCCATGATCGCCGGTAGAGCCATAAGCCATAACGCTTACGATGCGATCATCATCGGCGCCGGACCGAACGGCCTGGCGGCGGCGATTACGCTGGCGCAGGCCGGGCTATCTGTTGTCGTCTACGAAGCTGAAGAAAGCATCGGCGGCGGCACCCGCTCGGCGGAATTAACATTGCCGGGCTTCATCCACGACATCTGCTCAGCGGTGCACCCCTTGGGCGTGGCCTCGCCCTTCTTCCGCGCACTGCCGCTGGCCGACTATGGCCTGGCGTGGGTCCAGCCGCCCGCTGCACTGGCGCATCCGCTGGATGATGGCACGGCGGCAGTGCTGGAACGCTCCCTTGAGGCCACCGGCGAAACACTGGGCCAGGACGCCGCCAGATACCGACGGCTCAGCGGGCCGCTCGTCGCCCGCTGGGCTCAGCTTATAGCCGACCTGCTCGGCCCGCTTCCCCTGCCCCCGCGCCATCCGCTCACGCTCGCCCGCTTTGGCCTGTGGGCGCTGTGGCCTGCCCAGCGCCTGGCGAAAACCCTGTTTCAGGGCGACCATGCCCGCGCGCTCTTCGCGGGGATGGCCGCGCACGCCATGTTGCCCCTGGATCGCCCCTTGACCGCTGCCTTCGGCCTGGTCCTCGGCGCAGCGGGTCACGCCGTCGGCTGGCCGCTGGCGCGAGGCGGCTCGCAGCGGATCGCCGACGCCCTGGCCGCCCACTTGCGCGCGCTCGGCGGCGCGATCATCACCGGTATGCGCGTTACGTCACTGGAAGAACTGCCGCCCGCTCGCGCTATTCTCTTCAATACCTCGCCTCGCGCCCTGGCTGGCATCGCCGGACAGCGCCTGCCACCTGGCTATCGCCGGGCATTGGAACGCTACCGCTACGGCCCGGCGGCCTTCAAAGTGGACTGGGCGCTGGATGCTCCCATCCCCTGGAAGGCAACAGCGTGTGCCCGTGCGGCGACGGTGCACCTGGGCGGTACACTGGAGGAGACCGCGGCGAGTGAGGCAGCAGTGTGGCGTGGGGAGCACCCTCAAAGGCCCTTCGTCATCCTGGTGCAGGCCAGCCTGTTTGATCCGACGCGCGCGCCGGAAGGAAAGCACACCGGCTGGGCCTATTGCCATGTCCCCACCGGCTCCACCGTTGACATGACGGAGCGGATTGAGGCCCAGATTGAGCGCTTCGCGCCCGGCTTCCGCGCGCGTATCCTGGCGCGGAGCGTGACGACGCCGGCGATGTTGGAAGCGCACAATGCCAATTACGTGGGCGGCCACATCATCGGCGGCGTGCAGGACTGGCGGCAGCAAGTTTTCCGGCCCGCCGTCCGGCTCAACCCCTATACGACGCCGGCCAAAGGCATTTACATCTGCTCAGCGTCCACCCCGCCGGGCGGAGGCGTGCATGGGATGTGCGGTTATCATGCGGCGCGGGCGGCGTTGAAGGCGCTTCACAACCCCCTTCCGGCTATGGATGCCTGAGCAGGGGCGCCCTCGCTGAGCGCTAATCAGGCGCGGTCACCCCCTCCCCCCTCTGTGGGGGAGGGTTGGAGTGGGGAGCAATACGGCGCAATGCATTGCGCCCAAGCTGTGGAGTGACGACGTGCTCGCCCTTCAGCCCCTCAATGTGGACGCCGGGGAGGACCGCCCCCTCGCTTACCAGCGCGGCCAGCGCGCGGTCCACATCGGCCTGGGGCCAGCCGAACAGCCGCGCGACCTGCTCTGGCGTCGCCGCACCGACATTCTCCAGATAGCGGCGGATAAGCGTGCGCCGCGCCTGGCTCCGGCTGATCGGGCGCGCCTGTTCGGGCAACTCCGGCCACCAGCGGATCACCAGATCGTAGATATGCGCATAATGCCAGGCGCCGGCGTCGGCCACGCCCACTGGCAGGGCCTTCAATCCGACCTGGAGTTCCACCAGGCCACGCTCAAAGCGGCTTTTGCTCTCGTGGCCCGCCAGCCGCGCCTCCCGCCGCAGGCTCAAGGTGTCCAGCGGCCCTTTTTCCAGAAGCGCCTCGTAGATCGCTTTGGCCTCGGCGCTGAGCGTGCCTGCCTCATATTCAAGCAGGTAATCATAGGGGTCGCCGAAGTTCTCCGACAGAGCGTAGAAGTAGGGCAGGATGTCCAGTGAGATCAGGGTGGCGCGGCGGCGGAGCAGTTTGGCGTAAAACCAGCGCCTCTGGCCCAACAGGCTGTCTTTCCAATCCCAGGTCACATGGCCGGGGTCATCGTGCTCGCTGGGCACGGGCCGGTCGCCAGCGACGGCGGCCCACAGGCTGGGCAATTCCACGCCCTCAATCGGCCAGAAGAAGCAGAAGCCGACCGTGTTGACGAAGGCCACCGCCTCGTCCAGATTCGTCACACGGCGTTCAGGCGTGCGGCGATAGGTGATGTCGCGCCAGCGGCGCACGTCGGCTGGAGTAAGCGTAGATCAGCCTCCGGACAACGAAAGCTGGTAAGCCGGTCGGCGACCGGCCAGCAGGATATAGGGTGCAGCGCGTTCGGGTATGACACCGATCTTACGCAAATCGGCCAGATCGCGCAACGCCCCCTGGCGCCGCGCCCTTAAGATGGCTTCAGCGCCCTTCGGGCCGATGCCGGGGATGCGCAAAAGCTCTTCCCGCCCGGCGCGGTTGATCTCAACCGGCCGTTCGGCCAGGTGCCTCTGCGCCCAGGCCGCTTTCGGGTCCACATCCAGCGGCAGGTTGCCGTTCGCGTCAAAGGCCAGGTCACTCAGGCGGAAGGGATAATCGCGCAGCAGGAAGCTGGCCTGATACAGGCGATGCTCGCGCAGCAGTGGCGTGGGCGCATGGCCGTCAAGAGGCGTATCGGGCACAGGGCTGAAAGCTGAGTAATAGGCCCGTGCCAGCCGCAGCTCACGGTAGAGCATCTCGGTCGTCACCAATAGCTCATAGTCGCTCTCGCCCGCCGGGCCGACGACGAACTGGGTCACCTGGCTGGGGCCGCGCCCGCCCTGCTCCCGCCGGATCTCCTCCACCCAGCGCAAGGGGCGCAGCAACTCCTCGGTGAACACCTTGTGCGGGGCGAGCTTCGCCAGGCGTTCTGTGCTGGGGGCCTCCAGGTTGACCGAGACACGGTCAGCGAGTTGCATGGCCCGCTCCACCTGAGCGCGTTCGGCGCCGGGCATGAGCTTCAGGTGGATATAGCCGCGAAAGCCATACTTCTCGCGCAAAAGCTCCGCCGTTGCCAGCAGCCTGTCCTGAGTGCGCACACCGCCCCCGATGATGCCGGAGCTGAGGAACAGCCCTTTGACCAGTCCGGCACGATGCATCGCCTCAAAGGTCCGGGCCAGCTCCTCAGGTTTGAGGGTGGCGCGGCGGAAGTTGCGCCCGGCACGGAAGGGGCAATAAAAGCAATCGCGCTCGCAGGCGCTGGTGAGCAGCGTCTTGAGCAGGGGCACACGCCCGTGTGGCGTCGCCGCCTCAAAGATGCAACCGCTCAGCTTATAAGCCGCCTTTGAAGGGACAACCGTGCCCGCGACTGTCGTCTCCTCGGCAGGCTCATACTGCGTGGCCAGAAGTTGCAGCCTGTCCAGCACATCCATGACATCGCCCTCCAACCCTCTCTCCCCGCCCTGGGGAGGAAAGGTAGAACTAATGTTCTAAACAAGAATAGCACAAATCTGGGGCAATGTCAAGAGCGCGACTTCGCACGCAGGTCTGGGAGACCTGCAAGGTCTATCCCTCAGGGGTCACTACAATCCCGCATGAAGCCACAGTTCTTACAGACGATCTTACAATGGAGTTGGATCACCGGCCCGCCACACACCCAACAGGTGGTGTCATCTTCCGGCGCGTAGGTGGGCCGGGAAGACGCCGGCGATGGGCGGTCGGCATCCGGCGCCAGAGCCCCTGGTTCCTGTGTGCCCTCCTGCTCCATGGGTGACCCTCACAGGGTCTATTTTACCCCGGTCCGGCTGCGAATCCAAGGGGCCGCATCCCGCATTGGAGGCAGCCCTGCGATTGAAGGCCTACCCTGACCCTGACCCTGAGCGCAGCGAAGGGGAAGGGGCGCGCCTGGGAGTGTAGGGGCGCAATTCATTGCGCCCCTACACTCCCCCCCTTTGCGGGGGAGGGGAAAACCCGCCGCCGACTGGAGGGTGGTTGACAGGCACAGCGATTGGATTACAATGGTGTGCATAATGACTATACGAAGGAGGTCACATGCACGCCGAACAGTTGCCCCTCTTCCCCACCCTGCGCCCCCTTGAACCTACCGCGCCTTTCAGCGCCGCGCTGCGCCTGTACCAGCAGCACCTGCGCCGCGAAGGCTTCACTGAAAATACCATCAAATCCTTCATCAGCGACATCCGCCTCCTGGCGCGCTACCTGGGCATCGGCCAGCCCGTCGGCGCCGTCAGCACCCGCGACCTGAACAACTTTCTGCAATGGCTACAGCACGGCCGCGGCGTGCCCTGTAGCCCGAAATCTTACGCCCGCCGTGTCACTGCCCTCAAGTCCTTCTTTAAATGGCTGACCGAGGCCAAAGTGCTGGAGAGCGACCCTTCCGCCGCCGTCATCCAGTATTCCGTCAGCAGCCCTCTGCCGGAGATCCTCACCGACGCCGAGGTGCGGCGTATCCTGGCTGTCACCGCGCGCCGCCGCAAGGCAGAGAAACCCGACGCCCGGCCCGAACTCGTCATCACGCTTGTGCTCCAGACCGGCATCAAGAAGTCAGAATGTATGGCGATTGTGCCCAATCACATTGACACCTCCGACCCACAGCATCCGTTCCTCTACGTGCGCTATACCAACCCGCGCCAGCGCCATAAAGAGCGCAAACTGCCGCTTGACCCGCAGTGGATTGAGGTCCTGCAAGAGTATCTGGAGCAGTATAAGCCGCGCAGGCGGCTGTTTGAGTGCACCGCCCGCAACCTGGAATACGTCCTGGCCGATGTCGCCGAAGAAGCCCGGCTGGTCAAACACCTCTCCTTTGAAATGCTGCGTTGGACCTCCGCCGTGCGCGACTATATGGCGAAGATGCCGCCCGATCAACTACGGCAAAAACTGGGGCTTTCCAAGATCAGTTGGCGCGAGAATGGGGAAAAGATCGCCAGGCTGGCCGCTTCTTTAGAGGCTGCCGAAGCCAAACACTAGGAGTTGGGTTTATCGGCCTTCGTCTCGTCGTCTTCGCCGGACAGACCACGCCGGAACTCGCGAATGCCCCGCCCCAGCTCGCTGCCCAGCTTAGACAGCCGCCCCACGCCGAACAGCACCAAAACGATGAGCAGGATAATAACCAGCTCTAAGGGTGAGAGTTGCATCGTCGTTCCTCCTGACCCGGAGGATTATAGCATGCTTATCCCCGCCTGCCAAAACGGTAGCGTCTCGGGCGCATTTCCATTTGGTGGCCAATTTGTCTGACAGACGGCCAAAAAGAAATACACCCCCGCATGGTTGCCTCTTTTTCAGAATTTCACTAAAATAGATTAACTTTGTCGCCATTCGTTCCCGTGCGATGGTGTCCATGTTCAGGTTAAGGAATGCCATGCTTATGCTGGGGGCGTGACAACCCCGCCGGATACCGGCTCCACCATAGCTTGGAGCACGATCAACGCATCCACCTCCCACCCTACGCTGGACGTATACCCCCCTGTGATCCGATGCCCACGAAATGTCTTGCCGCCGAACGGCCCGCTTCCTATGGACATCGGCATCCGATGAGGAAGCATCTATGAAATGCCCGAATTGTTCATATGAGAACCCCGAAGGCGCCCGCTTCTGCGAGAACTGCGGCCAGCCGCTGGCGCGCGCCTGCCCCAACTGCGGACAGACCGTCTCGGCGACAGCCAGGTTCTGCAACAACTGCGGTTTCAATCTGAGCACGGCCACGGCCACAGTTCGGGCGGCACAGACGATGCGCAGCGAATCCCTGGACGCGCTCCGTCGCGCCGCGCCACAGAACGTGGTCAACAAAATCCTGGCCTCCCGCGAGCGCGTTGAAGGCGAACGCAAACTGGTCACCGCGCTCTTCAGCGATATTGTCGGTTCAACGGCACTGGCAGAACAGCTTGACCCCGAAGACTGGCGCGAGATTGTGACCGGTGCCCACCAGCGCGTGAGTGAGGCGGTATATCGTTATGAGGGCACCATCGCACAGCTTCTGGGCGATGGCGTGCTGGCCTTCTTCGGCGCACCCCTGGCCCACGAAGACGACGCCGAACGCGCCATCCGCACTGCACTGCACATCCTGGAGGCGATTCAGAGCTACGCCAATGAAGTGCGGCGAAAGTACAGCCTGCCGGATTTCCAGATGCGCATCGGGCTGAACACCGGCCTGGTTGTCGTTGGCAACATCGGCAGCGACCTGCATATGGAGTATCTGGCGATTGGCGACACGGTCAATCTGGCCGCACGCCTGCAAAGCGCCGCTGAGCCGAACACCATCCTGGTCTCGGAGAACACGTACAAGTTAGCCACCTCCCTCTTCTATTTTGAGGATCGCGGTGAGATAGAGATCAAGGGCAAGGCCGGGCCGATCCACGCCTATCGTGTGCTCGGCGAGCGGAAGGGGGCCGTGCGCGCACGCGGCATCGCCGGGCTGTCGTCGCCCATGGTCGGGCGCGAGCGCGAGTTCGCCACGCTGATGCGCCTGACGGATGACGTGCGCCAGGGGCGCGGCGCCATCGTCTCCATCATCGGCGAGGCCGGGCTGGGCAAGTCGCGGCTGGTGGCCGAGTGGCGCAAGGCGGCGATGACTGCCGGGGGTGATCCGCCGCTGCGTTGGGTGGAGGGGCGCTGCCTGTCCTACGGCGCGACCATGGCGCACCACCTGAGCACGGACGTGCTGCGCACGCTCCTGGGCGTCCCGGCGGGCGCGCCAGCGGAAGAGGTGCACGCGGCGCTGTGGCAGCAGATGGAGATGCTCTTCGGCGATGATGAAAAGAAGGAAGTCTATCCCTTCCTCGGCCACCTGCTGGGCCTCAAGCTGGAAGAGGATATGGCTACGCGGGTGAAGTACCTGGATGGGCCGGCGCTTCAGGCACGCTACATCGCCGCCTGCCGCCGCTATCTGGAGGCCCTGGCCCGCCGTCAGCCCATGGTCCTGGTCTGCGAGGATGTCCACTGGGCCGATCCCTCCTCGGTGGAACTGGGCATCCACGTCCTGCCGATAGCCGCCGATGTGCCGATTGTATTTGTCTTCGTCACGCGCCCGGATAAGGACTCGCCGGGCTGGAAGCTTATCAGCCAGGCCCGCGAGGTCGCAGGAGCAGGCGCGATTGAACTCTATCTCGCGCCGCTCTCGGAGGCTGACAGTCAGCAGCTTGTGCGCAACCTGCTGGAGATTGAAGCGCTGCCGGAACATATGCGGCGCCTGATCCTGTCCAGGGCCGAGGGCAACCCCTTCTTCGTGGAAGAAGTGATCCGCATGTTGATCGATCAGGGCAACATCGCGCTTGTGGATGGCCGCTGGACAATGGTGCGCGAAGTTCACAAAATTGACATTCCCGATACATTGCAGGGCGTGCTCACGGCACGCATTGACCGCCTGCCGGAGGAGGCCAAGCGCGTCCTGCAAGTCGCCTCGGTGATCGGGCGCAAGTTCCCCCTACGCATTCTGGCGTCGGTGCTGGAGCAGGAAGTCCAGGCCGTGGAGTGAGTTTGATATGAACCTGGAGACAACCCTCAGACAATTGGAACAGGCGCAACTCATCCGCCCATTATTGGGAGATGATCTCGCCTACATCTTCAAGCATGTCTTGACGCAGGAGGCGGCCTACCAATCCTTGCTGGTGAAACGGCGACGCGAACTCCATCGCCGTGTGGCGACGTATTATGAAGGCACCTGTGGCGGTGACCTGGATGAGATGGCGGAACTGCTCGCTTATCATTATGGCCAGGCCGGGGACGACGTGAAGACGCTCACCTACGCCACCCTGGCCGGGGATGTGGCCCTGCGACGGTATGCCAACACCGAGGCCATCGCCCACTATTCCCAAGCCCTGGAGATAGCCCGGCGTATTGAGGCCAGCCCCGAACACCTCTCGCGCCTGTATACCTGCCGGGGGCGCGCCTTTGAGTTAAGCGGCCAATATACACAGGCGCTGACCAATTACGATGAGATGGAGGATACAGCCCGCCAGCGCGGCGATGACGCACTCCGACTCGCTGCGGTGATCGCCCGCGCCACGCTCTACGCCACCCCCACCGCCAAGTCTGATATGGCCCAGGCGCAGGCGCTCGCCGACCAGGCCCTGGCGCTGGCCCGCGACCTGGGCGACCGTGGGGCAGAGGCCAAGACCCTGTGGCTCCTCTTGCTGATCAACATATTCACGGGCCACCCACGTGAGGCTGTGGTTTATGGCGAGCAGTCCCTGGCCATCGCCCGTGAACTGGGCCTGCATGAGCAGTTGGCTTTCACCTTAAACGACATCACCTATGCCTACCTGATCGTCAGCGACCAGGTGGACCGCGCCCTAGAGGCGCTTAACGAGGCGCGTGCCTTGTGGCAGGCACAGGGCAACCTGCCTATGCTCGCCGGCAGCCTGGCTAGCCTGTCCGAATTCTATCAATTTGCCGGTGACTATGAGCAGGCCCTGGCGCTGTCTGAGGAGGCCTATCGCATCGGTCAATCTATCGGCAACCTGTGGGACCAGTCGTACAGCCGGATGATGATAAGCAGCGTCTATCTGGATCGCGGCCAGGTGGATCAGGCCATTGCGATCATGGAAGAGGGCAGCCGCCTGGGTGAGCAGGCCGGCTTTATCGCCCCACCCATAGCTGCCGGCGCCGAACTGGCCTGGACCTATGGCTTCTTGGGCCTGCCTGAACATGGCCTTGAGCTGGCCCGCCGCGCTCTGACGAAAGCGGAGGCCCAATTCCCCCTGTGGGAGCCGCTGGTGGCGGCTATCCTGGCCCACCTCTATCTCCTGCTCGGGGACGATCACGAGGCCGAGATAGCACTCAAGAAAGCTTATGTAAAGTTCGTTCCTGGCCCGCTGTACAGTCCGGTGCTCCTGGCAGATGCCGAACTGGGGCTGGCCCGGCAGGATTACGCCCGCACCCTGGCTTTAATGGACGAACTGGTCGCCTTCCTCCGTCGGTCTGGCATACGCGCCTATCTCGCCGACGCGCTCTATCTCCAGGGCCAGGCGCTCCTTGCCCAGGGCCAGACAGATGCGGCCTATCACGTCCTGACCGGGGCGCGGGCGGAAGCGGAAGCCCTGGGGGCACGGCGCATCTTGTGGGAGATCCTCTTCGCGCTCAGCCAGATTGAAGCCGGGCGGGGCCATGTCCCCGAAGCCCAGGCGCTGCGAGAGCAGGCGCGCACTACTGTGGAGGCCATCGCCAACACCATCGGCGCGGCGGAGTTGCGCACCTCATTTCTGAACCAGCCACAGGTCAAAGCCGTGCTGTCCACAGGTCTTACGACGGAGGACAAGCGATGATCGCCGACTTTTTATGATGTACCGCACCGTAAACGGTGCGGCTTGGGGACGCTCCACCGTTTACGACGGAGGACAAGGATGATCGCCGACTTTTTACGACGCCTGCCGCTCTTCGCGGGCCTGAACGACCAGGACATGCAGCGGTTACTGGACATGGCCGAGCCGGTGACTATCCGGGCGGGCGAGCTCCTCATGGAAGAGGGCACGCCTGGCGACTCTGCCTACATCATCCTGGATGGCGAGTTTGATATCCTCAAACGCTCCGGCCAGCAGGATGTCGTCATCGCCGTGCGCGGCCCGGGCGAGGTGATCGGCGAAATCTCCCTCCTGGACCAGTCGCCGCGCACGGCCTCGGTGCGCGCCGTGCGTGACAGCCACCTACTCAGGATCGGCCAGGAGGCCTTCCAGCAACTCCTGGCCAGCAGCCCCTCGGCCACACGCGCGGTGCTGCGCACCATCATTGAGCGGCTGCGCAACACGGAATTGGCGGTGCGCCAGAACGAAAAAATGGCCGCACTGGGCACGCTCGCCGCAGGGCTGGCACATGAACTGAATAACCCCGCTGCTGCCGCACAGCGCAGCACAGCACAGATGGTAGAGGCGCTGGCTGAGTTGCAGCGCTGGAGCGCGGAGCTACATAAGCTCAATCTGGAACCCTGGCAGGTCGCTACGGTGAACACGCTGCGCGGCGAGATGGCCCAACGCGCCAGCCGACCAGTGAGCCTGGACCCACTGACGCGCAGCGACCGGGAGAGTGAGCTACAAGACTGGCTGGAAGAGCGGGGCATCGCGGGGGCCTGGGAACTCGCCCCTGTCCTGGTGAGCTACAGCTGGGATGCCCACTCGCTGGCCGAGCTCTGTGGCGATTTCTCCAGCGAGGCCCTGCGCGTCGTCCTCTCCTGGCTGGGCGCCGGCTATACCGTATATGCGCTGTTGGACGAGGTCAGCAAAAGCGCCGAACGCATCTCGGAGGTCGTCAAGGCCGTCAAGACGTATTCCTATCTGGACCGGGCACCGGTACAGAACGTGGACGTCCACGAGGGCCTGGAGAATACCCTGATCATTCTGAAGTATAAACTCAAGGGAGGCATCCGGGTCACGCGCGACTATGCCCCGGACCTGCCGCGCATTGAAGCCTACGCCAGCGAACTCAACCAGGCCTGGACAAACATCATTGACAACGCCATTGATGCCATGCAAGGCCAGGGCGAACTACGCCTGCGGACCTATCGTAAGGGCGAGGACGCCGTTGTTGTGGAGATCGCGGACAACGGGCCGGGCATCCCGCCGGAGATACAGCCGCGCATCTTTGAGCCGTTCTTCACCACCAAGCCGCCTGGGGTGGGCACGGGCCTGGGCCTGCACATCACGTATAATATCATCGTCAACAAGCATCGCGGCCAGATCAAGGTCACGTCCAGGCCGGGTGAGACGTGTTTTCAAGTGACCCTGCCGATTCAGCTTGGATGGACTTCGTAGGGATGGAAGAGAGCAATTTACCGCAAAGGAAGCGTAGAGTGTTCAGGTGTGCTCTGCGCCCCCTCGGCGGTGAGATAGGGTGGAGGTTCGTGAATGGGTGAAGATGGGAAGATCAGGAAGATATTGGAGACCACGCGCACTATCGCGGTGGTGGGCCTGTCATCCAATCCGGCGAAGATCAGTCACCAGGTCGCGGCCTACCTCAAGAGCCAGGGCTATCGTATCATCCCGGTGAACCCGACAGCAGACACTATCCTCGGCGAGCAGGCCTACCCGGATGTGCTCTCAGTCCCAGAGCCAGTGGACGTCGTCCAAATCTTCCGCCCCCCGCAGGACGTGCCGCCTGTGGTGGAACAGGCCATCCAGAAGGGTGCGAAAGCTGTCTGGATGCAGCAGGGAATCGCCCACGCAGAAGCAGCGGCTCAGGCCGAGGCCGCCGGGCTGCTGGTGGTGCAGGACCGCTGTATGCGCACCGAGCACCGCCGCCTGCTGGGCGGGCCGGGTTGGTAATGCTGCGCGGTTGGCGCAACACCACTGCAGCGTAAACGCTGCGGGTTAAGCCCCACCGTGAACGGTGGGGTAAACACTTCGTCCTCATAGGAGGCTGAGAGGAGGGGCGGGTCTGAGGCCCGCCCGTACCGGGCGCGATGAATTGCGCCCCTACAGTCGCCAGCCGATCACAATGGCCCCCAGCAGAGTGACTGCGCTGATCACAGCGCCGACGATAAACGTCGTCGGCAGGTAAACGAGTTCCACATATCGCGCCCCTGTGGGAAGCACAACGGCCTGAAGCACGGCATCCGCCCGCAACAGCGGCGCAGGGCGGCCATCTACGAACGCCCGCCAGCCAGGTGTGTAGATCTCACTGATGATCAGGAGGGAAGGCCCCGGCGCAAACACATCCATACCCAGGTGGCCGGGGCTGCTCCAGATCGCCCCCACCTGTGCCCCACTGGCCAGCCCGGCCAGGGGCGTATCCAGGATCGCGGCCTGCCGCGGGTCAAACTGAGGGTCGCTCAACAGGCGATAGGCCTCGGCCTCGCTCTGCACCTGAACAGCCTGCGAGACGGCCCAGGCGCGCGGCCAGGCGGTCTCCAGCCGATAGAGGTTGCCCTCTGCGCCCTGGTGAACCAGGGTGAACTGGCCGGGCGGGAAGCTGCGCTTTGTCAGAATATACTTCACGTTCAACAAATGCCACCAGCGCAGCTCACTGACCTGCTGGATGAAGGCATCATACGCCCCCTGGTGCAGCGGGCTATTGCCGGTCACATCCTCCAGACGATAGACCATGCCCGCATTGCCGTCGCCGGGCAACAGCCCTTCACTGCTCACGCGGAACGGCCCGGCGCCATCGGCCCGCACCTGGGCAACAGCGCCGGTCACGGGGTAATAGCCCCCCTCCGGCGGCGCTTCCAGGGCCTTCTGGCTGTTCACAGTGAACAGGTCCAGCCCGATCACACCGGCCAGCAGAAGGACAAAAGCCGTCGGGCTCAGCCTGCGATTCTCCCACAGCGCCAGCAGCCCCAGCGCCACAGTCGCCAGAAGCGCAATAAACGCGCCCTGATTCATCACCCCGGCGAGGGGATGGTCGGAGGGACGACCGTTGGCTATCCAGACCGCGCCCGCAACCCATGCCAGCGCCAGCCCCATAAGCGCCAGCGCCAGCGCGCCAGCCCGGGCGCGACGCAGGCTGGCTCCGCCTGCCCCCCTATCGTCCGTCGTCAGCCCCCTGTCCTCCTGGAGCAGATCGCTGCCCCATCCGGCCAGAATGGCGGCAGCGAAACTGAAAATAAAGGCGGCGCGCTCCTGGGAACGGAACAGCCGCAGCACCGGCGCGACCAGGTACAGCAGGTCATAGGCGAAGATATGCCTGCCGAAGGAGAGCAGCAACCCAACGATGGCCACAAGTGTCCAGAAGCGCACCTGGAGCTGCACGCGCCAGGCGGTCAGGGCCAGGCCCGCCAGAAGTAGCGGCACGATGCCGATATACAGCGCGAACCAGGGGGTGGTCAGCCCCGGCAGGAGCAACTCCAGCGAGTCGCGCAGCACCAGCCCACCCGAGGCCCAATCATAGCTGGAGCCAGCGCGAGGTGTCAGGCGCAGGAACTCCAGTGTGGGCAGCCATTGCGCCGCCGATAAGCCCAGCCCGGTCGCCAGCCACAGCGCCATCGCGCCGAGCACCTGCCGCCAGGGCCAGCCCGCGCTCCGGGCGCGCCAAAGCAGATAAACCCCGGCAAGAATGGCGACATAGGCCAGGGCCTGGGGATGGCCGACGGTGATCGCCAGCGCCAGCCCCAGCCCGGCCAGCAACCAGTAGGGGCGCAATGAATTGCGCCCGGCCTCCCGGCGTCGCCCCTGGCGGATGCCACGCTCCAGGTTAAGCAAAATGAAGGGCAGCCAGGTGTTGGCCTCCAGAATGCCAAGCTGAAGCACCGGATAGGCAGTCAGGTAACCGCCATAGGTGAAGGTCAGCGCGGCGATCAGCGCGCTCCCCCCATGGGCCAGGACCTGCCGGGCGAAGAGGTACGTGAACACGCTGGCCAGAGCCAGGTGCAGCGCGGCCTCCACCTGGAGGTCGCCCATGGTCATGGGGCGTCCCAGGCTCCACAGCGTCGTCAGCCACGAGAGCGGATAGAGCACGGCGAGTTGGCTATCGGCCAGCGCCGGTTGGCCACTGTAGATATAGGGGTTCCACAAGGGCAACCGCCCGGCCTTTAACTCGGCGGAGACAAAGGCCCGAAACGGGTAGAACACCTGGGTGAAGTCGCCCCAGGCGAAGGCCAGGCGGTCAGCGGGGTTGGGCGCGAACACGCGCCAGAAGAACAAAAACGGCAGGAGCGCCAGGCCAGGGAGGACCAAAGACGAGGGGCGGAGGACGAAAGGCCCTCTCTTTCGTCCTCCGCCCTCCGTCGTCCGTTGTCCGTCGTCCGTCATTCCTCCTCTGCAATTTGTCTGACTACTGACTTCTGACTACTGACTACTGGCCTATGTCACACCACGATGTTCACCAATCGCCCCGGCACATACACGATCTTCTTTGGCGTCTTACCGTTTAGATGACGGCGCGCCCCCTCGCTTGCCAGCGCCGCCTCCCGCGCCTGCTCCTCGGTCACATCCGCCGGCACCTGGATGCGATCGCGCACCTTGCCGTTGACCTGGACGACCAGCGTGATCATCTCCTCAGCCGTGGCGGCCTCGTCATAGGCGGGCCAGCGCTGCTGGTGGATACTGTACGGTCGCCCGCTGCGCACCCACAACTCCTCGGCAATATGGGGTGTAAAGGGCGCCATGATCAACAACAGCGTGGTGATGGCCTCATCCCAGGCGGGCATGTGGACCACTGGCGTTTCCTTCGCCTTCGCCAGCGCGTTGGTGAACTCCATCAGCGCAGCGATGGCCGTGTTGAACGAGAAGGTCTCCAGATCGTCGCTCACGCGCTTGATCGTGCGGTGCGTCCAGCGGCGCAGGTCACGTTCGGACATCCCGTGCTCTGCGCGGTTCTCATCGCTCACTTCGGCGGGCTGCAACACCAGGTCCCACACGCGGAACAGCCAACGACGGACGCCCTCAATGCCCTTGTTGCTCCAGGGCCCGCCCTGGTCCCAGCGGCCCAGGAACATCAGGTAGGCCCGCACCGTGTCGGCGCCATAGCGGGCAACCAGGTCATCGGGCGCGACGACGTTGCCACGCGACTTGGACATCTTCTCGCCGTCCTCGCCCAGGATGATGCCCTGATTATATAGCCGCAGCATTGGCTCATCAAAATTCACCAGCCCGATGTCGCGCAGCACCTTCGTGAAGAAGCGCGTGTACAGCAGGTGCATCGTGGCGTGCTCAATGCCACCCGTGTACTGATCCACCGGCAGCCAGTAGCGCCCCTCCTCCGGGTCCCAGGGGTGCTGGTCGTCGTGTGGGCTCAGGTAGCGATACTGGTACCACGATGAGCACATGAACGTGTCCATCGTGTCGGTTTCGCGCTCGGCGGGCCCGCCGCAGTTTGGGCAGGTGGTGTAGCGGAAGCCCGCGTGGAACTTCAGCGGTGACTCCCCTGTCGGGCGGAAGTCCACGTCCATCGGCAGCAGCACCGGCAGTTGATCCTCAGGCACAGGCACCGTCCCACACGTCGGGCAGTAGATGATGGGAATAGGGGCGCCCCAGTAGCGCTGGCGGCTGATCAGCCAGTCGCGCAGGCGATAAGTCACCGCTGCCCGGCCCAGCCCGCGCTCCTCCAGCGCCCGCGTGATCGCCATCTTGCCCTCCTCACTGGGCAGGCCGTTGAACGGGCCAGAGTTCACCATGATGCCCGGCTCGGTGTAGGCCTCAGCCAGCGGCTGGCCGTTCCAGCCGGGCGGGGCGATCACCACCGGGATAGGCAGGCCGTGCTCCTTAGCGAAGGCGAAGTCGCGCTCATCGTGCGCGGGCACCCCCATGATCGCGCCCGTGCCGTAGGTCATCAGGACATAATCGCCTACAAAGATCGGCAGACGCTCGCCGGTCAACGGGTGGCGGGCATAGGCCCCGATAAACACGCCCGTCTTAGGTCGGTCGGCGGCCAGGCGGTCAATCTCGCTTTGGCGGCGGGCCTGGTTGACGTAGTTCTGCACGCGCACCTCGTACTCCGGCGTGGTCAGCTTCGCCACCAGCGGGTGCTCCGGCGCCAACACAACGAAGGTCGCGCCGTACAGAGTATCAGGCCGGGTGGTGAAGACGACAATCGGATCTTCCTGCTCCGAGGTGAAGACGACCTCCGTGCCTTCGCTGCGCCCGATCCAGTTGCGCTGCATGTTCACCACGCGCTCAGGCCACTCCATCTTGGAGAAATCCAGCAACTCCTCCGCATAGGCCGTGATCCTGAAGAACCACTGCTCCAGCTCCTTCTTGATCACGGGCGTGCCACAGCGTTCGCAGCGCCGATCCTCACCGACGACTTGCTCCCGCGCCAGCGTCGTATTACAACGCGGGCAGAAGTCCACCGCAGCCCAGGCTTTATAGGCCAGGCCACGCTTGTAGAACTGCAGGAAGAACCATTGCGTCCACTTATAGTATTCGGGATCGGAGGAGATGATCTCCCGCTCCCAATCAAACATGGCCCCCATGCTCTTGAGCTGCTGGCGCATACGCTCAATATTCTTATAAGTCCACTCCGCCGGATGGATGCCATGCTGGATGGCCGCGTTTTCGGCGGGCAGGCCAAAGGCGTCAAAGCCCATCGGGAAGAGGACGTTGTAGCCCTTCATGCGCATGTAGCGGGCGCGCGCATCGGAAGGCACCATCGCCCACCAATGGCCGATGTGCAGGTCGCCCGATGGGTAGGGCAGCATGGTCAGCGCGTAGTGCTTGGGACGCGACCAATCCACCAGCTGGCGGTAGATCTTGTCTGCCTCCCAACGCTTCTGCCACTTCGGCTCAATCTCCTGCGGGATATAGGGTTCACTGTTTGCCATCTCTAACCTCCTGATCCCTCTCACATATAACAAAAACCCCCTCGCCAGTCAGGGACGAAGGGGTTGCTCCGCGGTACCACCCTGGTTACTGCGGACGGAGGACGGATGTGCTCCATCGTCCGTCTTCCGTCATGGCCGAAGGCCATCACAGTCACTCTGGGCACGCTAACGGGTGCGAACCGCCGCTGACTACTGACCTCATCGGTGTTCCCCAGCGGTGCTAGCAGGCGAGTTCGGCCTGTTCTGGCGCTCCCCCTGGCGCCCTGCCGCCCTTGCACCGAATGAGAGGCTCTCTGTGGGGATGGCCTACTACTCCTGGTCAACGCGTATCTGGCTATGCTCAATTGTCAGTGGACCCGGCGGGACTTGAACCCGCGACCTTCTCAATGCCATTGAGACGCGCTCCCAACTGCGCCACGGGCCCTGATGGGACGGGAGACGGAGGGTATGCCGTCTTCCGTCGCCAATAGTGGACCTGGAGGGACTTGAACCCTCGACCTCTGCAGTGCGATTGCAGCGCTCTCCCAACTGAGCCACAGGCCCCAACACGCAGGGGCAGGATGGATCCGCAAGCTCTAACGAATGGGCGTGTTTGCCTCTATCCCACAGCCCCATACGTGTGCACATTAGTATACCTGTGAAGCAACCAATTGTCAAGACATCGGGTGCATCTGGGTGCATTCCACATTGGGGGCAGCCCTGCGACTGAAGCCGCGCCTGGGGGTGGGAAGTCGCCCCCTCCCCCCTTTGTGGGGGAGGGTTGGGGTGGGGGGCCAATCACCCCCTCCCCGGCCCTCCCCCATCCAGGGGGAGGGAAGGAGTGGAATGCACCCCAATCCTCCCGCCGAATTGCAACCCCCATCAAAGATGGTATAATCAGGACAAAGACCATTCAGATAGTAGGGATCAGCCTGCCCTTGCCAGGCTGATCCCTGTTGTCGCATCTCCACACATCAAGACCGGAGCAGATCATGAAACTGTGGCTTCCTATCGTGGCGCTTGTGTTGTTGAGCCTGGTGGGTTTGGCCACCGGCCAGGCTTCTCCCCCGCTCTCATTTGGGGGGGACGAGAGCGGGCTTCCCCAGAGCATGCCGAATGAGCCAATCCCGCCGGGGACGCACGTGGAAACCGTTCTGACCAATATGACCCAGCCGGTCGCCCTGGCCTTCGATCCGGGCGGGCGGCTGTTCTACACCGAGCGCACCGGCAGCGTGCGCCTCTTCGCCAATGGCCAACTCCAGCCCACGCCGGTGATCACCTTCAGCGTGGATACCTGCTTTGAACGCGGCCTGCTCGGCATCGCCCTGGACCCCAACTTCACCGCTAACCACTATATTTACGTATACTACACCGCCTGGAGCGGCTCGGCCTGCGGTGATACGACCAACAAGGTCGTGCGCTTTGTTGAAAACAATGGCATTGGGTCCAATCCGGTGGAGATCTTCTCCTCACCCGCAATTGGCGCAGGCAACCACAACGGGGGCAATCTGCACTTCGGCCCGGACGGCAAGCTGTACATCACCATCGGTGACGACGCCAACGCGGCCACTGCCCAGAACCTGAACTCCAAGAACGGCAAGATGCACCGCATCAACGCCGATGGCACCATCCCGACCGACAACCCCTGGTACGGCCAGCCCAACACAGTATGGTCTAACTACGCGCGCGGGCTGCGTAACAGCTTTGACTTTGATTTTGACCCAGTGAGCGGCTGGCTGTTCGCCAGCGAGAACGGCCCGAATTGCGACGATGAAATGAACCGGATTTTGGCCGGGTACAACTACGGCTGGCGCTCCGGCTACCCCTGCGGCGACAGCGACCCCCAGTACAACACCATCCCACCTCTATGGCGTTGGACACCCCCTATCGCGCCGACTGGCGCCGCCTTTTACACCGGCAACCTGATCCCGGCCTGGCAAAACGCACTGTTCATGTGCGCCTACAACACAGGCCGGATGTACCATCTCTATTTAAGCGGAGATCGTACGGCCATAACGAACGTGGTGCCCATTGATAACACTGGCCCGAACGGCGTCACCTGCCATATGGACGTGCAGACCGGGCCGGATGGGGCGTTCTACTACATCCAGGGCGGTGGCTACAACACCGGCACGCTCAAGCGCATCGTCGCCGACACGATAACGCCCACACCCACGCCCGGCCCAACGCAGACGCAGACACCGACTGCCATGCCCACGAGCACCAACACGCCCACGCCTGGCCCCTCGCCGACCGCGACCCCCACCAGTACACCGCTGCCCTACTCCGCCTACCTGCCGCTTGTCGTAAAGTCGGGCGGTCAGTAGAATAGGGCATGGAGAGACTACCTATGGTGACCCGTATCCATGTGCCCACAGAGGGCGAGAAGATCACAGTTCAAGACGGCAGGCTGGTCGTTCCCGACCGGCCCATTATCGGTTATATTGAAGGAGATGGCATCGGCCCGGACATCATGCGGGCCTGCCTGCGCATGTGGGATGCCGCTGTTGAGCGGGCCTACGGCGGGCGGCGCAAGATCGCCTGGATGGAGCTCTATGCTGGCGAGAAAGCCCGCGACCTGTACGACGGCCAATACCTGCCCGAAGAAACGCTCGCCGCCATCGCCGAGTACATCGTCGCCATCAAAGGCCCGCTGACGACGCCGGTCGGCGGCGGCATCCGCAGCCTGAACGTCACCATCCGCCAGGCGCTTGACCTGTATGCCTGCGTCCGGCCTGTGCGCTGGTATCCGGGCGTGCCCAGCCCGCTGCGCCACCCGGAGCAGGTGGATGTGGTCATCTTCCGCGAGAACACCGAGGACGTGTACGCGGGAATTGAATGGCAGTCGGGCACGCCGGAAGCGCGCAAGGTCATCCAGTGGCTCAACCGCGAGATGGGCACAGACATTGACGAGATGGCCGGGATCGGCATCAAGCCGATCACCGAGTACGGCACGAAGCGGCTGGTGCGCAAAGCTATCCGCTACGCCCTGGAGAATGGCCGCAAGAGCGTAACCCTGGTCCATAAGGGCAACATCCAGAAGTTCACCGAAGGTGCATTCCGCAACTGGGGCTACCAACTGGCCAGGGAGGAGTTCGGCGACCTGACCGTGACCGAGGAGGAGGTCGCCGCTGGGGCCGATCCCACAGGCAAGCTGATCATCAAAGACCGCATCGCCGACATCATGTTCCAGATGATGCTGCTGCGTCCGGCGGAGTTTGACGTGATCGCCACGCCCAACCTGAACGGCGACTACCTCTCCGATGCAGTCGCCGCCGAGGTCGGTGGCGTGGGCATCGCGCCCGGCGCGAACATCGGCGATTACGTTGCCGTGTTTGAAGCCACACACGGCAGCGCCCCCAAATACGCCAACCAGGACAAGGTCAACCCCGGTTCGCTGTTGCTCTCCGGCGTGATGATGCTGGAGTATCTCGGCTGGAAAGAGGCCGCCGACCTAATCGTGGAGGGCTACAAGCGCACCATCGCCCAGAAGATCGTTACCTACGACTTCGCCCGCCAGATGGAAGGTGCGCGCGAGGTCAGGACAAGCGAGTTCGCCACGGCGGTGATCAGGAATATGATGGAGGATGGATAGCCTTTGTCCTCCGTCCGGCAACAGCGACGATCAGGAAGAAGACGGCGGCAAGCTCCACCAGCACGCTGACCCACGCTGGCGGGCGGGTGGCCTGCCCCCAGCGCAGATGGGGCCCCAGCGGGATGCGCCCACGCACCAGCGGATAGGCCCAACCTACGCCTGGCGGATTGCCGCCGATGAAGTTATCAATCAGGATATGGGACAGCCCGCCAGCGATGACCGACACGATGCCCAGCCGGCGCAGCGCCAGCCCGGCCAGGATGAGCGCAATAGGCGAGTGAGTCCAGGTGCGATGGGCCTCTGACTTGGATACGCCCAGGGTGTGAACGGCGAAGAAGTCCACGTCCGGCAGGACGCTGCCAACGAGCACCCCTTTGGTGTGTACCGGCAGGCCACGCTCGCGCAGCCAGCGGGCCAATGCTGCACCTACAATTAAATGTCCGAATGGCGTCATAGGAGCGTAAGGATAACCGAAAAACGATGGAGGAGCAAATACCGTCAAAGTCGTGACGTGAGAATGGCGTTTGACGCCTCACCTTTCACACGTGATGCATGGAGGAGATATGACCGATCATCTGATTCAGGAGAAACTTGACCAAGCCGTCGCCATCCTGCAAGAGAAGGGGGTGGACGCCTGGCTTACTTTCGTCCGCGAGACCTCCCAGGTTCGTGATCCCTGCCTGGAGCTGATCCTGGGGCTGGAGCTGACCTGGCAATCGGCGCTGCTCGTGGGACGGAGCGGTGAGCGCATCGCTGTCGTCGGCTTCTACGATACCGATAATGTGCGCAACACCGGCGGCTGGACCGAAGTCATCGGCTACCACCAGAGCCTGCGCGAACCGCTGCTGAACGCGCTGGCACGCCTGAATCCGGCGCAGGTCGCCGTCAACTTTTCGGAGAGCGACCCGGCAGCCGATGGCCTGACACATGGCATGTACCTGGTCCTGACCGGGCTGCTGGCCGGAACGCCCTATGCCGACCGGCTGATCTCAGCGGAGGCGGTCGTCGGGGCGCTGCGCGGGCGCAAGACGCCCGCTGAGGTCGCCCGCATCCGCCGTGCCATCGCCACCACCGAGGAGATTTTCGCCGCGATCACGCCGCGCCTGCGCCCCGGCCAGACCGAAATTGAGATCGCCGCGATGGTCAAGGCTGAAATGGAGGCGCGAGGGCTCTCCCCCGCCTGGAGCCCGGAGCATTGCCCTATCGTCAACGCCGGGCCGGATTCGTCCCCCGGCCACGCCGCACCCGCGCACCATCGCACGCAACGCGGCCACCTGCTTCACCTGGACTTCGGCGTCAAGCAAGATGGCTTTGTCTCCGACCTGCAGCGCATGTGGTACTTCCTGGATGAGGGCGAAGCGGGGCCGCCGGACGATGTGCGCCGGGCCTGGGATGCCTGTTGGGCGGCGATGGAGGCCGGGCGGGCCGCGCTTAAGCCGGGCGTCCAGGGCTGGGAAGTGGACGCTGCTGCGCGGGCCGCGCTCGTCGCCGCCGGTTACCCCGAATACCAGCACGCCCTCGGCCACCACATGGGCCGCACCGCCCACGATGGCTCCACCGTCCTGGGGCCGCGCTGGGAGCGCTATGGCCGCACACCCTACGGCGTCATTGAGCCGGGCTACGTCATGACCATTGAGCTGGGCACCGCTGTCCCCAACCGGGGCTACATCGGCCTGGAAGAGGATGTACTTGTCACTGAATCGGGCGCGGAGTATTTGAGCACGCCACAGAAAGAACTGTGGTGCGTTTAGGACAGAGGACGGGCGACGCCCCCCTCTCCCTTCCCCTCACCTGATAGGGGAGGAGAGGGGAGGTCTATCTGTCGCCCATGGATGGAATATGCCTGCGGACCTCTTGCTTATTAACGCGAACATCTATACGCTTGACCCGGCACGACCGCGCGCCACGGCCCTCGCCATCTCTGGCGACCGCATCCTGGCCATCGGGGATGAGGGAGAGCTTTCGCCCTCCGTCCTCGGCCCTTCGCCCCAGGTCATAGACCTGCACGGCCACACTGTCATCCCCGGCCTGACGGATGCCCACCTGCACTTTGAGTGGTACGCGCTCGGCCTGCAAAACATTGACGTGGACGTCTCCACGCTGGAGCAGGCCCTGGAGCGCGTGGCCGAACGGGCGCGGGTGATGCCCCAGGGAAGCTGGCTGCAAGGGCGGGGCTGGAACCAGAACGCCTGGCCGGGCGGCGCTTTTCCCACCGCCGCCGACCTGGACCGGGTCGCGCCGGAGCACCCGGTCTTTCTGACGGCCAAAAGCGGCCACGCCGCCTGGGTCAACTCGCTGGCCCTGCGCCTGGCCGGGATCAGCGCCAGCACACCCGACCCGGCTGGCGGCAGCATCGTCCGCGATGCGCACGGCCAGCCCACCGGCATCTTGCTTGAAGAGGCCATGAAGCTGGTTCGCCAGCGCATCCCCGACCCCACGCCGGAGGGAGTCGCCGCCGCCATGCGGGCCGCCCTGCCCAACGTCTGGCGCGCCGGGCTGACCGGCATCCATGACTTTGATGGCCCACGCGCTTTCATGGCCTACCAGTTGCTCAAGGAGCGCGGTGAACTGGGCCTGCGCGTCGTCAAGAACATCCCCGTCGCCTATCTACAGCAAGCCGTTGATTTGGGCCTGCGCACGGGCTTCGGCGATGACTGGCTGCGCATCGGCGGGATCAAGATCTTCGCCGACGGCGCGCTCGGCCCGCGTACCGCGGCCATGATCGCCCCCTACGAGGGTGAACCGGACAATCGCGGCATCGTCGTGACCGACAAAGAGGAGATATTTGAGAAGGTCCGCCTGGCCAGCGCTTCCGGCCTGGCCTGCGCGATCCACGCCATCGGCGACCGGGCCAATCACGATGTCCTGGATGTCTATGAGGCCGTGCGCCGCTCCCTCCCCCTTGATAGGGGAGGGAATATGCGCCCACCCCCCTCCGTGGGGGAGGGTGGGGAGCCGTTTCCCCACCGGGCCCTACGCCACCGCATTGAGCACATCCAGCTTCTCCACCCTGACGACTTCGGTCGGCTGGGCAAACTGGGCCTCATTGCCTCCATGCAGCCCATTCACGCCACATCAGATATGCTGATGGCCGACCGCTACTGGGGCAAGCGTTGCATCGGTGCCTACGCCTGGCGCACACAACTGCAGGCCGGCGCGGTCCTGGCCTTCGGCTCAGATTGCCCGGTGGAACCGTTGGAGCCGCTTCTGGGCATCCACGCCGCCGTGACGCGCCGCCGCGCCGACGGCTCCCCCGGCCCCGAAGGCTGGTATCCGGAGCAACGGCTGACGGTGGAGGAGGCCGTGCGCGGCTTCACCTGGGGCGCGGCCTACGCCGCCTATATGGAGGACCGCCTGGGCACACTCACCCCTGGCAAGCTCGCCGACCTGGTCGTCCTCTCCGACGACATCTTCCGCATGGACCCAATGGCGATCCCCCAGACCAAGGTGCTGGCGACGATGATCGGCGGGCGCTTCTTCCACATGGAGGGATAGACCTCGCAGGTCTCCAAGACCTGCGAGGTCTCTTTACACCATGACCCCATTACCCGCCTACGTCCGCCGCCGGCGCCTGTTCATCGTCCTGGTGCTTGCGCCCTGGCTGCTCTATGCCCTGCCCGCTTTCTATGTGGGCCTGGAGTCGTTTTGGCGCTTTGACCCGGCCTATTTTACACCAGAGCTGGTTGCCCGCTACGCCGAGCCCGACCGGGCCTTCCAGGACTGGGTTACCGCGTTGCGCACAGGCGACGCCACGCTCTACAGTCAGGTGCGTGGCCGCCGCTGGGACGGCGCGCTCACGCCGCGCACCGACGTGGACTTCACGCCGACCGATGTTGAGCAGGTGGGCAGCTACTGGCGTTTCTCCCGGCCAGGTGCGTTCACCGCCTATTTTGAACAGGTCAACGGGCGCTGGGTGTATGCACCCAATGACTGGCGCTTCCGCGTGTACACCGGCGAGCTCCTGGGCGACGTGCTCACGGCCATCCTGTTTTACTATGCGATTATCGCTGTGATGGCGCTATACGCCTGGATGCGCGCCCGGCGCCAGCTCCGAACGGCCACGCCGCCCGACAGCCGGCGCTAAGAGGATGCCCTCTCCTCATCAAGAGATCGGGCCTTCTGGGGGATTCCATCCAGACGGCCTACCGTATCACGGTTTGGTAAAATTGCCCCTGCCGATCAAGCCGGATATAATCGCAGGTGCATCCATGAAAGGGGGTACGACTTGCGGGCCCTGATCACCGGTGTGGGCGGCTTCGCCGGAAGACATCTGGCCGCTTATCTCTTAAGTCAAGGCAACATTGAAGTCTTCGGCTGTGTCCTGCACGATGACCAGGCGCGGGTCGGGCTTCCGCCTGGCGTGCGTGTGCTGAAGGCCGATCTGCGCGATCCGGAGGCCGCACATCACCTTATGGCCGAGGTCCGGCCCGACCGGCTCTTCCACCTCGCCGCCCAGGCCTTCGTCCCAGAATCCCTGCGCGACCCCTGGGGCACGCTGGAGAACAACATCCGCAGCCAGGTGAACCTGCTGGAGGCCGCCCGGCGGTTGGGCTATCCCCTACGCATCCTCGTCGTCGGCTCCAACGAGGAGTACGGCCAGGCGCGGCCTGAGGAGCTGCCCCTGCGCGAGGACAGCCCCCTGCGCCCCACCAGCCCCTATGCGGTCAGCAAGGTGGCGCAGGACCTGCTGGGCCTGCAATACTTTCTCAGCTACAGGATGCATATCGTGCGGGTGCGGCCCTTCAACCACATCGGCCCCGGCCAGGACGAGCGCTTCGTCGCCCCGGCCTTCGCCAAACAGGTCGCCGAGATTGAGGCCGGGTTGCGCCCCCAGCCGGTCATCTATGTGGGCAACCTGGAGGCCCAGCGCGATTTCAGCGACGTGCGCGACATCGTGCGTGCTTATTACCTCGCCCTGGAATACAGCGCACCGGGCGAAGTCTATAACGTGTGTTCCGGCCAGCCACGCTCTGCGCGTCAGTTGCTTGAGATCATGCTGAGCGCCAGCCGGGTGACGATCACCATTGAGCACGACCCCAGCCGCCTGCGCCCTGTGGATACGCCCATCAGTTTCGGCGATCCCAGCCGCCTGCGCGCCGCTACCGGCTGGCAGCCTCAGATCCCCTTTGAACAGACAGTGCGGGATGTGTTACAGGACTGGCGAGAAAGGATTAAACAGCAAGCCTCAAAATAGGATGGGGGACGGATACAGGTACCCAGCGGTCAGCATTCAGTTTTTTATCACCAGGTCTCCAGATAAAAGCTGAAAGCCATGCCCTGAGCGCAAGCGAAGGGTGATAGCTGAACGCTGAAAGCGAATATCGCGTCAGGCGCGAAGCGCCCATCTCAGAGGAGGTCATATGGCGAAACGCAAAGTGGCTTTGATTACGGGCATCACCGGCCAGGACGGCTCGTATCTGGCCGAGTTCCTGCTGGAGCAGGGCTATGAGGTCGTCGGCATGGTGCGGCGGAGCAGCACGGAGAACTTTAACCGTATCCGCCATCTGCAGGACCGCATTACCATCGCCCAAGGGGACTTGCTGGACCAGATGTCGCTGGTGGACATCATCCGCGAGCACCGGCCCCAGGAGGTGTACAACCTGGCAGCCCAATCGTTTGTGCCCACCTCATGGAAGCAACCCGTGCTCACCGGCGAGTTCACCGCCCTGGGCGTCACCCGCGTCCTGGAGGCCATCCGCATTGTGGACCCTGAGATCAAGTTTTACCAGGCCAGCAGCTCGGAAATGTTCGGTCGCGTCAAACAGGTGCCCCAGAACGAAGACACACCCTTCCACCCCCGCAGCCCTTACGGCGTGGCCAAGGTCTACGGCCATTACATCACGGTCAACTACCGCGAGAGCTACGGCCTGTTCGCCTGTTCTGGCATCCTCTTCAACCACACCTCGCCACGCCAGGGGTTGGAGTTCTTCACACCCAAGATCACGCACGGCGCAGTCCAGATCAAGCTGGGCAGGGCACAGGAGCTACGTCTGGGCAACCTGGATGCCCGCCGCGACCTGGGCTACACGCCGGATTACGTGCGGGCCATGTGGCTGATGTTGCAGCAGAGCCAGCCTGATGATTATGTCATCGCCAGCGGTGAGACGCATTCGGTGCGCGAGGTGTGCCAGCGAGCCTTTGAGCGGCTGGGCCTGAACTGGGAGGAGTATGTCGTGGTGGACCCGCAATTCCTGCGGCCAGCCGAGGTGGACCTGCTGGTCGGTGACGCCAGCAAGGCCCGGCGCGTGCTCGGCTGGGAACCGACAGTGCGCTTTGACGAGTTGATCGATCTCATGGTGGACGCTTATCTCAGAAGTTAACGCTCAGCGGACAGCTTTTCCAGGAGGTTAAGGTGCAGGACACAGTGATTCGCTTCGGTACAGATGGATGGCGCGGCGTGATCGCCGAAGACTACACCTTTACCAACGTGCGGCGCTGCGCCCAGGGCTTCGCCCGTTATCTTTTGGACCAGGGCGACACCCGGCGCGGCGTCGTCGTAGGTTACGATAAGCGCTTCGGCTCGGAGCGGTTTGCTGCGGCGGCTGCCGAGGTGCTGGCCGCGCACAACATCCCCGTCCTCCTGACCCAAAGCGCCACACCCACGCCGGTCATCTCTTACGCAGTTGTCGCCAATCAGGCCATTGGCGCAGTGAACATCACCGCCAGCCACAACCCCGGCTCGGACAACGGCTTCAAGGTGCGCAACCAGTACGGCGGCGCGATTGACCCCGCCGGGCTGAAGGAGATTGAGGCACGCATCCCCCCCTCCGAGGAAGTCAAACGGATGCCGCTGGAGGAGGCCGAGGCGCGCGGCCTGGTGCGCCGCTTTGACCCGGCGCCCGCCTACCTGGAGCATCTCAAGGACCTGATTGACGTTGAGCCGATCCGGCAGGCCGGGCTGACCGTGGTCATTGATGCCATGTGGGGGAATGGCGCGGGCTGGTTCCCGCGCCTGCTCGGCGGCGGCAAGACCCGCATCATTGAAATCCACAACGAACGCAACCCCATCTTCCCAGAGATGCTCCGCCCCGAGCCGATCCCGCCCAATGTGGATGCCTGCCTGGCGAAGGTGCGCGAGGTGGGAGCGGATGTGGCCATTATCACGGATGGGGACGCCGACCGCATTGGCGTGGCCGATGAGCGTGGGGAGTTCATTGACCAGCTCCGCGTGTATGCACTGCTCGTGCTCTACCTGCTGGAGGTGCGCAAGCAGCGCGGCCCCATCGTCAAGACGCTTTCCACCACCTCCATGCTGTGGAAGCTGGGCCAGCTTTATGATGTGCCGGTGTATGAGACGGGCGTGGGCTTTAAATATGTGGCGCCCAAGATGCTGGAGACGAAGGCGATGATCGGCGGCGAGGAGAGCGGCGGATACGCCTTCGCCAACCACGTGCCGGAGCGCGATGGCATCCTGGCCGGGCTGTATATGCTGGATTTCCTGGTCAAAACCGGGCGCAAACCGACGGAGTTGGTGGACATCCTATTCAGCAAAGTGGGGCCGCACTATTATGACCGGATTGACCTGACCTATCCAATAGAACGGCGCGAAGCCATCCAGCAGCGTATCCGCACGACCAACCCGGATCGCATCGGCGGGCTGCGTGCCACCGGCCTGGATACAACCGATGGCTTCAAGTTCGGGCTGGAGGACGGCGGCTGGTTGCTCATCCGCTTCTCCGGCACCGAGCCGATCATCCGGGTGTACACAGAGACCACAGACCAGGCGCGCGTACAACCCATCCTGGCGGATGGGGTCAGGCTATTGGGGCTAAATGCTGGTTGACACGCACTGCCACCTGGACCACCCACAATTTGAAGCAGACATCGGCGCAGTGATCGCGCGGGCGCATGAGGCCGGGGTGCTGCGGATGATAACGATTGGAACGGGGCTACCCAGCAGCCGCGCCGCGGTGGCCCTGGCGGAGCGCTACACAGGTGTTTACGCCGCTGTAGGCGTGCATCCACACGAGGCGAAGACCTGGGACGAGGCCGCTCTGACCGAGCTGGAGCAGTTGGCCCGCCATGCGAAGGTCGTGGCCATCGGAGAGATCGGCCTGGATTTCTATCGCGATTGGTCGCCACGCCAGGCACAGGCGCGGGCATTTGAGGCGCAACTGGGGCTGGCGCGGCAGTTGGGCCTGCCGGTGATCATCCACGACCGCGAGGCGCACGAGGCCGTTTTGGCGACACTTCAGGCCCATGCCCCTGTTCGTGGCGTGCTGCACTCCTTCTCCGGCGATGCCCAGGTGGCAGAGGCAGCGGTGGCGCTTGGCCTGTATCTGGGCTTCAGCGGCCCAGTCACCTTCCCCAAAGCCGGGGCACTGCGCCAGGTCGTGGCCCTGGCCCCCCTGGAACGCCTGCTGGTGGAGACCGATGCGCCTTATCTGACGCCGCAGGTGTATCGCGGGCAGCGCAATGAGCCTGCCTATGTGCGCTACGTGGCCGAGGGCGTGGCGGCTGCCAGGGGGCTGCCCTTTGAGGTCGTGGCCGCGCAGACGACGGCCAACGCGGAGGCGCTGTTCTTTGGGGACAGAGGAGGAAAGGACAGTAGTCAGTAGTCAGTAGTCAGTAGTCAGTAGTCAGTAGTGCGGAGGCGCTGCCCCCACCCTCCGTCCTCCGTCAGGGTCGGTGCGCCCCTGTGATAGCTGAATGGACCTGAGCATCATCATTGTGAGCTGGAATGTGCGGGAACTGCTGCGGCGGTGCCTGCAGTCGGTTTTGGCTGGCCGGGATGCCGGTCGTCAGACAGAAGAGGGCCTCCGTCCTTTGACGCCCTCCATCGGACTGGAGGTCATCGTCGTGGACAACGCCTCTACAGATGGCAGCGCCGCCATGGTGGCGAGCGAGTTCCCCCAGGTGCGGCTGATCGCCAACGCCCAGAATCGCGGCTTCCCTGCGGCAAATAACCAGGGCATCGCTGTAAGCTCTGGGCGCTACGTGATGTTACTCAACCCGGATACAGAGGTCCTCGGCGACGGGCTGAGGGCGATAGTTGCCTATCTGGATGCGCACCCGCAGGTCGGGGCGTTGGGGCCGCAGTTGCTCAACCCGGATGGATCGGTGCAGTCATCCCGGCGGCGCTTCCCCACCTTCTGGACGGCGGTGTTTGAGAGCACCTGGCTGCAAGCGTGGGCGCCGCCAGGGGTATTGGAGCGGTACTACGTCCTGGATCGGCGCGACGACGAGATAAGCGAGGTAGATTGGGTCACAGGCGCCTGCCTGGTGGTACGGCGCGAGGTGATTGAGCAGGTCGGCGGGTTGGATGAGAGCTTCTTCATGTATTCCGAAGAGCTGGATTGGTGCAGGCGGATAAAGGCGGTGGGCTGGAAGGTGATATACTTCCCCCAGGCGCAGGTGATCCACCATGAGGGCAAGAGCAGCGAGCAGGCCGTGCCCGCGCGGCACATCCATTTCCAGACAAGCAAGATCCGCTATTTTCGCAAGTATCACGGGGCACTGGCGGCAGCGCTGTTGCGCTTTTTCCTGTTGGCGCTGTACAGCGAACAACTCGCGCTTGAAGCACTGAAAGGGGCGCTGGGGCATAAGCGCCCGCTGCGGCGCCAGCGCGTGGCAGCATACTGGCAGGTGCTGCGTTCGGGACTCAAATGACGCCGGGCGAAATGAGCGGTCAGCTCTCAGTGATATTCGCTTTCAGCGTTCAGCTATCACCCTTCGCTTGCGCTCAGGGCATGGCTTTCAGCTTTTATCTGGAGACCTGGTGATAAAAAACTGAATGCTGACCGCTGAGTGCTGACAGCCATTTCTGCTGACCGCTGAGCGCTTTCTATGTTGCGCATCGGGCTGATCACGGGCGAATACCCACCGCTTGAGGGCGGTGTGGGCGACTTCACACGCATGTTGGGGCGGGCGCTGAGCGAACTCGGCCACGAGGTGCATGTCATCACCCGCAGCACGGCGCGCACGCCTGGGTTGGGGCCTGTGGCCGATACAGCGCCGCTACCCCACCCCGTGATCAGCGCCTGGGATTGGGAGGCCTGGGGGCATCTGAACTGGCTGGCTGGGGAGTTGCGGCTGGACATCTACAATATCCAATATCAGGCGGCGGCTTATGACCTGCGTGGGGCCATCAACTTTTACCCTCTGGCGCATCAACTGGGCTGGCCGTTGGGCACAAGCCGCCGTATCCCCATCGTGACAACATTCCACGATCTGAAAACACCTTACCTTTTCCCCAAGGCCGGGCGATTGCGTTGGTGGGCGGTGAAGTTCCTGGCCCGACGGTCCGATGCGGTGATCGTGACCAACGCAGCGGATCGGGAACGCCTGCTGGCGGAGGGCGTGGGCAAGCCGCGCTACCCCGGCGACAACCGTATCGTGGTGATCCCCATCGGGAGCAACATCCTCCCCCAGCTTCCGGTCGGCTACAAGCGGGATGTCTGGCGAGCGCGCTACGGCGTGGGGCCAGAGGATGTGCTCCTGGGCTATTTCGGCTTCCTGAATGAGAGCAAGGGGGTGGATACGCTGTTGCAGGCGCTGGCCCGGCTGGGCAACGCGGGCGCGCATATGCGCCTGATCCTGATCGGCGGACGCACAGGCGCCAGCGACAAAACCAATATGGCCTATGCCGAGGTTATCAGCAGGCTGATCCAGGAGCTGGGATTGGGTGAGCGGGTGCGCATGACAGGCTATCTGGCCCCCACAGAGGTCTCGGCCCTGTTTGAGGCGCTGGATATATGCGTCCTGCCTTACCGCGATGGGGCCTCATTCCGCCGGGGGACCTTGCTGGCGGCGCTGGCGCACGGTTGTGCCATCATCACCACGCACCCCGATCCACCGCTGGAGGAACTGCGCCACCTGGAGAACGTCTATCTGGTGCCGCCCAACGATGTCCCGGCGTTGGCGGCTGCGATTGCTACCCTGGCGGCGTCGCCAGCATTGTGCGGGCGGCTGGGCCGGCGCGCGATGGAGCTTTCTCAGCAGTTCCGCTGGGAGCGCATCGCCGGGGAGACGCTGGCGCTGTACGAACGCATCCTGGCGCGGCGCTAAACCCATCTAAACCAGAGGAGGGGAGGACGTGAACCGCGAGGAGGCACTTCAGATCGTCAAGGAATTCACCAAGAATGAGAACCTGATCAAGCATATGCTGGCTGTGGAAGCGGCCATGCGGGCCTATGCCCGGCGCTATGGCGAGGATGAGGAGACCTGGGGCATCGTCGGCCTGCTGCACGACTTTGATTGGGAGATCCACCCCGACGTGGCGCCGGATAGCCACCCAGCGGCAGGTGCGCCCATCCTGCGTGAGCGCGGTGTGCCGGAGGAGATCATCCGCAGCATCCTGTCGCACGCCACAGAGGTGACCGGCGTCCAGCGCACGACGACACTGGACCGGGCGTTGTACGCGGTGGACGAGTTGACCGGGCTGATCACGGCTGTGGCCCTGGTGCGGCCCTCGCGCAGCATCTACGATGTGGACGTGGCGGCGATCAAGAAGAAGTGGAAGGACAAGGCCTTTGCGCGGGGGGCGAAGCGTGAGGACATGGAGCGGGGCGCAGCGGAACTGGGCGTGCCGCTGGATGAGCATATTGAGGTGGTGCTGAAGGCCATGCAGGGCATTGCGCCGATGTTGGGGCTGGATGGGCAAAGCGCATGAGATAGGGGATGACCTCAACCCCCTATCTGACACATCGTCCGGTTCTGCGGGAAACCGCTGGCCGTGACCGTCAGGCCGTGACCGGGCGGCTTGAGCGCTACCGCCTGCCGGATCAACGCCGCAATCGCCTCGTCTCGCGCCGCCGTGCCGTGCTCCTCTCGCAGCGCCTCACGCACAGACACCTCCCGATCCAGGAGCAGGCACGGGCGCAAACGGCCATCGGCGGTCAGGCGCAGCCGGTTGCACGCCCCGCAGAAGTGCTCCCCCAGCGGGGAGATGAAGCCAACCGTGCCGGGCGCACCAGGGATGCGCAGGGTTCGCGCCGGCCCATTGCCGACCGGCCCCGGATCGGGCAGCAGGCCCAGGGGCGCCAGGGTCGCCAACATCTCCTGAACCGGGACGTAGCGCTGCTCCGGCGGTGGGAAGCCCTCGCCCCAGTCCCCTTCGTTCCCCACCGGCATCAACTCAATGAAGCGCACATGCCAGGGGTGTTCCAGGGTCAGCCGGGCCAGGGCCGGCAACTCCGCATCGTTCACCCCGCGAATGACCACCGTATTGAACTTGAGGGGCGTCAGACCGGCACGTTCGGCGGCCTCCACACCACGCCACAGGCGTTCTATGTCGCCCAGGCGGGTCAGGCGGCGGAAGGTGTGAGGGTCAAGCGTGTCCAGGCTGATGTTCACGCGCCTGAGCCCGGCCTCGGCCAGGGGCGCGGCCAGCTTCTCCAGCAGCATCCCGTTTGTCGTCAGGCTGATGTCCTCAATGCCGGAGATGCGGGCGATGGCGCGAACAAGCTGGGGCAGGTCACGGCGCACAAGCGGTTCGCCGCCCGTGAGCCGGACCTTGCGGATACCCAGTTTGGCCGCTACGCTGACAACCTGGACAATCTCCTCAAACGAGAGGATCTCAGAGCGCGGCTTCCACTCAATACCGGCAGGCGGCATACAGTAGACGCAGCGCAGGTTGCAGCGATCGGTCACTGAGAGGCGCAGGTAATCAATGCGCCGCCCGAAGGCGTCATATAGCTCGCCCATGTTTCACAGCTGATTTTGAGTATAGCGCAGGCTGCCCTGGGGTTGGAGTGCCTATGATCACGTTTTGACCATGACATTCTACACACCCTGCTTCCCATCCGCTGCCCTTCCGGTTAAAATGAAAGCCATGCCAGGCCTGTGGAGGACCCGCGTCCCTGAATTGACCGCCATAGCCGTCTTCATTGTCGCTCTGGCTGTCTATCTGCTCACCCTGGCGCCGACGGTCGGGCCGGTAGACAGCGGCGAACTGATCCTGGCGGCGGCCCTGCCTGGCATCGCCCATCCGCCCGGCTTCCCCATCTATGTCTTGATCGGCCATGTGTTCAGCCACCTCCCCTTTGGGAACGTGGCCCAGCGCCTCAACCTCATGTCGGCGGTCTTTGCCGCGCTCTCGGCGGCTGGCCTGTTCGCGCTTGTCTGGATCAGTGGCGCAGCGCACGACAGCCCTACGCGCCCACGCAAGGAGAAGCCCAGGGAGGGGGTGGCAATTCATTGCGCCCCTACGCGCCCCCGGTCTTTGGCCCTCTCATTGATCCCGGCGGGCATGGGGGCGATCGCCTGGGCCTTCTCACGCAGCTTTTGGGCCTACGCCACAGTCGCCGAGGTGTACACGCTGCACCTCGCACTCCTGGTCGGGGCTATAGCCCTGCTCCTGTATTGGCGTCAGGCCAACCGGTCCGGGCGGCGCGCCCCACAGGCGCTGTCCAGCCTGTATCTTGCCGCGTTCCTCTACGGCCTGTCGCTCAGCAACCACCACATCACTTCGGTGTTGGTCGCGCCAGCGATCCTGATGCTCCTGGTGACGACCGCCGGATGGCGCCTATTCACCAGCCGGGTGGCGGTGATAGCGGGCCTGTGCCTGGCGTTAGGGCTTCTGCCCTACGCCTATCTCCCCATTCGGGCGGCGCAGAACCCGCTGCTCAACTGGGACAACCCCCGGGACCTGACCCGCTTCTGGTGGCACCTGATCGCCAAGTGGCAGATCGGCCAGATTCAAACGGGCGTATTGACCAATCCAGGCGAGTTCTTGCGGCTGTTCTACGCGAATGGTCTCCAGCGGTGGGCCATTGAGTTCAGCCTGTTGGGTCTGCCTCTGGCCGGGGTGGGCGTTTGGGGCCTGTGGCGGCGCGACCGCTCCCTGCTGGCCTTCATCGCCGTGGCGCTAGCGGTCAGCACAAGCTATGGGACGATCTACGGTGTCACCGAACCAGCCGCCTATTTCCTGACGACGTTCATGTTCACCGCCTGGCTGATCGCCGAGGGGGCGCGGACACTGCTGGCGCTGGCGGGCGATCGTCGGGCCTGGCAAATGGGCGCAACGCTGATCGCCTGCGCCGTGCCTGTCCTGGCGCTGGGGTTCAACTACCGGCTGGCCGACCGCAGCCACGACTGGCTTGTCTATGACTATGCGAAAAACACGCTCGCTGGCATGGCGCCCAACGGCGTCCTGCTCTCGCCCGATTGGGAGATCCAGGTCTCACCGCTCCTGTATGTCCATCATGTAGAAGGCGAACGGCCCGATGTCCTTATTATTGATTCACAGTTGCTGCGCCGCTCGTGGTATTACGGCTACCTGGACGCCCAGGCCCCCCAACTCATGGCCGCTATCCGCCCCCAGGTGGACGCTTTCCTGGCGCAACTGACGTTGTTTGAACACGATCAGCCCTACGACCCCAACCAGATTCAGAGCCGATTTGAGGCCATGATCAACGCGCTGGTTGACCAGGCCATCGCGGCAGGTCGCCCGGTGTACCTGGCGCAAGATGTGGATGCAGGCGTCAATGCGGTCGCCGCCCGCACACAGAACGTGGTCGCGCCCCATCTCCAGCGTGTGCCCCAGGGGCTCTCCTTCCGCCTCTACGCCGACCAGGCGTTTCACCCCGATCCCGCGCCCGAACTGAACCTGCGGGGCCTGCTTGAGGATGCGCCAGCGCAACACGACCTGGTCCGTGCGGTGCGCCGTCGCTACGCTGCCATGTTCACCAACCGGGGTGTGTATCTGGCCCGGCATGGCCAGCACGAAGCAGCCTCTACCGCCTTTCAGCAGGCCATCCTGGTGGAGCCTGAATTTATCGTGGCTTACCAGGAATGGGGTAAGAGCCTGGAGGCATTGGGGCGCAAAGCCGAGGCCGACGCCGTCTATAACCAGGCCCGGATGCTGGCCTTGCGCCAGATGCAGGTTCAGGCGCCTGGGCCATGAACGACCGGGCCGGGCAACTGCTGGCCGGGCTGGCGTTTAGCGCCCTCCTGGGTGGCCTGGGCTACTGGCGCGGCGCGCTCAGCCGCAGCGGTGCCCTGGGCGCGTTGATCGTCGGTACACTGATGTACGGGTTCGGTGGGCTGAGTTGGGCGGTCTTACTGGTCGCTTTTTTCGTCTCCTCCAGCGCGCTCTCCTTTTACCGGCAACAGGACAAGATCAGCCTGGCCAAGAAGTTCGCTAAAGGCCACCGCCGTGATTTGGGCCAGGCGCTGGCCAACGGCGGATTGGCGGCAGCGCTGGCCCTGGGGGCCGGACTGCACCCGCACCCGCTGTGGTTCGTCGCCGCCGTCGGGGCCATCGCCACCGTGAACGCCGACACCTGGGCCACCGAACTCGGCGTGCTCAGCCCCGCCCGGCCACGCCTGATCACCAGCGGCCAGTTGGTTGAGCCGGGCACCTCCGGCGGCGTGACGGCCCAGGGGAGTGCCGCTGCGCTGGCTGGCGCGCTGTTCATCAGCCTGATCGCCGCTGGCCTGGAGTTTGCAGCGGGGATGCCTGTAGGGGCAGCTTTGAGATTGGCAGGTGCGGGCGCTGCCGCCGGGTTGCTGGGTTCACTTGTGGATAGCCTGCTGGGGGCGACAGTCCAGGTCATCTACATCTGCGACCGCTGTGGTGAGGAGACCGAACGGGCCGTGCACAGGTGCGGCCAGCCAACGCGTTACCGGCGTGGCTGGCGCTGGCTGAACAATGACGGAGTTAACTTCATCAGCTCCGTCGCCGGGGCGGTGATCGCGGTGGCACTGGCATGACAGCCAGCCGCCGGATAGGATCCAGCGATAGCCTTGTGATCCCAACCGAAAGGGACTACAATTAAGAAGAGGTTGCACCGTTTGCCCGGCAATGGGGTTAATCATGTGCAGGAATGCTGCAGAGGAGGAAGCGCATGGATACGCAAGTCGGCACAGTTACGGTCAAGCGCGGGCTGGCACAGATGCTCAAGGGCGGCGTGATCATGGACGTCACCAATGCCGAGCAGGCGCGCATCGCCGAGGATGCGGGCGCCTGCGCCGTCATGGCCTTGGAACGCGTCCCGGCGGACATCCGTGCCCAAGGGGGCGTCGCCCGTATGGCCGACCCGGAGAAAATCTTGGAGATCATGGAGGCCGTGACCATCCCGGTGATGGCGAAATGCCGCATCGGCCATTTCGTTGAAGCGCAGGTGCTGGAAGCCCTGGGTGTAGATTTTATTGATGAGTCCGAGGTCCTGACGCCCGCGGATGAAGAGCACCATATCAACAAGCACGCCTTCAAGGTGCCCTTTGTATGCGGCTGTCGCGACCTGGGCGAGGCGCTGCGTCGTATCGGCGAGGGCGCCGCGATGATCCGCACCAAGGGTGAGGCAGGGACGGGCAATGTAGTGGAGGCCGTGCGCCACGCTCGCGCCGTCCTGGGCGAAATCCGCCGTCTGACGACGATGCCGCCGGAGGAGTGGATGGCCTATGCCAGGGCGATTGGCGCGCCCTACGAGCTGGTCAAGGAGACAGCGGAACTGGGGCGCCTGCCTGTGGTCAACTTTGCCGCCGGAGGCATCGCCACCCCTGCCGACGCCGCTTTAATGATGCAACTGGGCATGGACGGGGTGTTCGTCGGCTCCGGCATCTTCAAGAGTGAGAACCCCGCCCGGCGGGCGGCTGCTATCGTCAAAGCGACCACCCACTTCCGCGATCCGGGGATTATCGCGGAGGTCAGCCGGGGCCTGGGAGAGGCCATGCCGGGCCGCGAGATTCACGAGATCCCCCAAGAGGAGCTGTTGGCGCTGCGGGGTTGGTAGGGTGCTAAGGCAAAGATGAGGATCGGGGTTCTGGCACTCCAAGGGGATTTCCAGGAACATATCGCCGTGTTGCGGCGGCTGGGGGTTGACGCGGTGGAGGTGCGCCTGCCCCACGAGCTGGAAGGGCTAAATGGCCTGATTATCCCCGGCGGCGAAAGTACAACATTGGGGAAACTGGCCACCGACTATGGGCTGATTGAGCCGCTGCGCGCATTTGGCCGCGCCCGGCCCACCTGGGGGACATGCGCAGGCCTGATCTTCATGGCCAAAGACGTCGGGCGTGACCAGCCGACATTGGGCCTGATGGATATTGCGGTGGATCGCAATGCCTTTGGGCGCCAGGTGCAGAGCTTTGAGGTTGACCTGGACATCCCCATACTGGCGCGGGGCGATACGAGCAAGCGCCCCTTCCGGGCCGTCTTCATTCGCGCCCCCGCCATCCGCCGCGTGGGACCGGGCGTGGAGATATTGGCCCGGCTGGAGGATGGGACAGCGGTTGCTGCCCGTCAAGGCCATCTCCTGGCAACAGCCTTCCATCCGGAGCTGACCGGAGATGACCGCTTCCATCGCTATTTTGTGGAGTTTATGCGGTGATCCGCCCATTTGATTTGCGCGATATTCCGCTGGTGCGTGAGTTGGAGTCGCAGGGGACGCCGTTGTTTACGGAGGCCGCCTTGACCGGGCGGACGGCGCCCTTGCGTGGCGCAATCGTGGCTTACCTGGCGTTCGGGGAACGGGGCACACCGACCTTCATCCTGCACGAACGCGAGAATGGGCGCTGGCTACGCGCTTTCGCGCAACTGCGCCATCCCACAGGCGCGGAACGCGCCCGGCTAAGCTATATTGCGCCCAAGCCGACCAGCGCAGATGTGGCCACTGCGGGGTGGGCGCGGTTGCTGCAACGGCTGGTGGAGGCAGCCGGTGAACGCGGCGCCCAAAGCGTGGTGGCCGAAGCGCCGGAAGGCAGCGAAGAGGTCGTCTGGCTGCGCAACGCCGGGTTCGTCGTCTATGCGCGCCAAGACGTGTGGCGGCTGGCCGCACCGCGCCCAGCGCCACCCACCGATCACCCCCACAGCCTGCGCCCGCGCCGCGCCAGCGACACCTGGGGGGTCCATCTGCTGTATGCCAACACGGCGCCGCGGCTCTTGCAACTGGCCGAGCCGCCGCCGGGAGAGATCACCGATGGCTGGCGTCGTGGCTACGTCATGCAAGGTAAAGGGGATGAGATCGTCGCCTATGTGGAGATCCGTCATGGGCCACGGGGCATCTGGATCAAGGCGCTGCTGCATCCCGAAGCCGATGAGCGCGCGCATGAACTGATCGCCAGTGCGCTGGCGCTTACAGCGAACCGCCCCAGCCATATCCCTATCTACTGGGGCGTGCGGCGCTATCAGGATTGGCTGCGCGGACCGCTGGCCGATTTCGGCTTTGAGCCCTGGAGCAGCCAGGCGGTGATGTTCAAGCAGATCGCCAGCCGGGTGGAGCAAGCGGAATTTGCCCTGATCCCGGCGCTGGAGAAGCGACCAGAAATCACCACACCCATCAGCGGTCAGCCGTCAGCCATCAACTTTCAGCCATCTGACCGCTGAAAGCTGAATGCTAAGAGTTGGACGATGAGACAGATTCGGATAACGGATGATCTGGAAGCCATATTGGCGGTGCTCCCGCCGCATATCCAAACGGCGCTGCGCCAGATTGGGCGCGGTGATGAACTGATTGAGGTGATCCTTGACCTGGGGCGCGTGCCCACCGCACGCTACACCGATGGCGAGATTGTCCTCAGCGATACTGAGGTCACCCGCGCCGAGATAGACCACGTCGTGGCGCGCATCGGCGAGTTTGATGCGGATAACCGCGCTGGTATCCCGCGCACCCTGCACCGCATCTCGGCGATTCGCAACCGGCGCGGGCACATCGTGGGCCTGACCTGCCGCGTGGGCCGCGCTGTCTATGGCACCATTGACATCATTCAGGACATCATTGCGTCTGGCAAAAACATCATCCTGGTGGGCAAGCCCGGTGTGGGCAAGACCACCATGCTGCGCGAGGCCGCGCGCGTCCTGGCCGAGACCAAGCGTGTGATCATTGTGGATACGTCCAATGAGATCGGCGGGGACGGCGACATCCCCCACCCAGCAGTCGGTCGCGCCCGCCGGATGCAGGTGGCCATGCCCTCGCTCCAGCATGAGGTCATGATTGAGGCGGTGGAGAACCACAACCCCGAAGTCATCGTCATTGACGAGATCGGGCGCGAGTTGGAGGCCATCGCTGCTCGCACCATCGCCGAACGCGGCGTCCAGCTTATCGGCACGGCCCACGGCATCTCGCTGGAAAACCTGCTGCTCAACCCCACGCTTTCTGACCTGGTGGGCGGCATTGAGAGCGTGACGCTCTCCGACGAGGAGGCGCGGCGGCGAGGCACACAGAAGACCGTGCTGGAGCGCCGTGCCCCACCGACGTTTGATGTGCTGATTGAGATTCAGGACCGGCAGCGGCTGGTGGTGCACCACGATGTGGCCAGCGCCGTAGATGCCTACCTGCGTGGCCGGCCGTTGGGCGCCGAACTGCGCTGGGTGGATGAGCAGGGTGAGATTCACACCGAGGAGGCCACAACCCTGGCTACCACGCTGATCTCGCGGCAGGATCAGCGCGGCCTGCGCCCTATGCGCGTGGCGGTGAGCCGTGAAGACCGCCGTGCCCCGCACGGGGCCGAGACGCCCCCCTGGGAGGCCGCAGGGGCACAGAGCGCTGAGGTAGAGACCGGCCAGGCCAGCATGACCATCCCCTTTCCTGGCCAGCCCGCACCGCTGAAGCGCCTGCGCGTTTATGCCTATGGCCTCGCCCGCAATCGCCTTGAGCAAAGCGCCAGACGCTTGCGGCTGCCTGTGGACATCGTGGAGAACCTGGATGAGGCCGACGTCCTGGTCACGCTCAAGAGTTACTGGCGACGGCGCCCCCGGCTGATCAACGAGGCGGAGCAGCGCGGCCTGCCCATCCATGTGCTGCGGGCGAACACGCTGGCCCAGATGGAGCAGTTCCTGACCGACGTGTTCAACATTGAGGCCCAAGAGGAGGAACGGGAGGCCGACCCTTATACCCAGGCGATCCGCGAGACGGAGGAGGCCATCCAGAAAGTGCTGTCAGGGGCGCGCTCGGTGGATCTGTCGCCCCAGAACGCCTTTATCCGCCGCATCCAGCACCAGATGGCCCGCGAGGCCAACCTGATCTCGCACAGCTACGGCAAAGAGCCCAGGCGACGGGTGCGCATTTACCGGGATTGAGGACTTAGATCTCAGATTACCGGGCGTCATTAAGAAGCGAGAATGACCGAACCACAGTGGGCACGCTGGCTAAGGCAGGCCGAAGCCGATCTAGAAGCTACCAGACTTCCGCTAGAAGGTAGGCGCTTTGATGCCTGCGCCTTCTATGCCCATCAAGTGGCTGAAAAAGCGCTCAAGGCGATGCTCTACGCACTTGACGAGCGCGCCTGGGGTCATTCGCTTGTAGCGCTATTGGAGCAAATTGCGCGTGTAACAGATACTGCTCTGGAGCCAGAACTGTTAGCGGCAGCCAGAACAATTGACCAGCACTATATCTACGCACGCTATCCAGATGCCCTCCAGGATCAGATTCCTGCTGATCACTACACTTATGAGTTAGCTGAAGAGAGTTACCGATGCGCCCAATTGATCTTAAAGTTCGCACACGCCTCCCTGGTGCCGCCGAACGGCGGCGACTCCGCCGAGAGATAGCCAGGCAGTTCGCCACACGTGTTGTAGAGGCCTATCATCCGACCTGCATTATCCTCTATGGCTCGGTGGCTCAGGATAAAGACACATTAGACAGTGATGTGGATTTGATCATCATTGGGGGTCATTTGCCGGATAAGCCCTTTGAAAGGGTCAGGCAACTCATCGGCCTCAATAACACGATTGTGCCTATTGAGCCACTTAGCTATACAGAGGCGGAGTTCGAGCAAATGCTGGCCGAACGGCATGTGACTGCGCTAGAGGCTCTGGAATTCGGCGTTCCTCTATACGGCAAGGAGTATTTCCAGCGGCTGCAGGATCAGCTTGGGCAACTCAAGGCCCAGGGTTTGCATAGGACCCCAAATACCTGGACGATGGCGAAAGAACAACCTGGCTGAAATCCGGGTACGAGACAAGTATGAGCCTCTTCATCACGTTTGAAGGCCCCGACGGCAGTGGCAAGACCACCCAGGCCCGCCTGCTGGTTGAACGGCTGCGCCGCCTGCGCCATGATGTCATCTACGTCCGCGAGCCGGGCGGGACAGCCATCGGCGACCAGATCCGGCAGATCGTCCACGACGTGCGCAACGTGGAGATGCAGCCCCAGGCCGAGCTCCTGCTTTATTCGGCCTCGCGAGCGCAGCTCGTGGCCCAGGTGATCCGCCCCCACCTGGCACGGGGCGGTATTGTGGTGTGTGACCGCTACGCCGATAGCTCCCTGGCTTACCAGGGCTATGGGCGCGGCCTGGACCTGGAGATGCTGCAGCGCATTCAGGCGTTCGCCACCGGCGGCCTGCTCCCCGACCTGACCTTCTACCTTGACCTGGATGTGGAGGAAGGGCTACGTCGCCGCCTGGCTGGCCGGGCCGAATGGAATCGCCTGGATGACCAGGAACTGGACTTCCATCGCCGCGTCCGCGAGGGCTATGCCCGCCTGATCGCTGCGGATACCAGCGGGCGCTGGCGGGTGATCAATGCCGCCCGGCCCATTGAGGAGATACACGCAGAGATTTGGGAGATGGTAGAATCCGAATTACCCCCCACCACAGCGTAAACGGTGCGGTGGGTAGAATCACCCCCTCCCTCACCCTCCCCCATCCAGGGGGAGAGGGCTGGGCGCAATGAATTGCGCCCCTACAGGGTGACATCTTTGAAACAGGGTCTAAATCAAATGTCCTCAGAGAAACTATCGCTCTCTATCCCGCCGCCCAATTCGGGCAGGCGCTCCTCAATGGACTCCGGGCTTTCCCCGGCCTCAAGGCGGCCCACCACCTCATCAAACTCTGGGCCCAGGTCCTCGCCCATCTCCTGGCTCATGCGGCGCATCCAGCGCCCCAGCGAGCGCGGGTCGCCCTCGTCCAGCCCGGCCAGGGAGGATGGGTCAGAGAGGCTTTCCAGGCGGCTCTCTTCCGAGCGCAGGACGGCCACGCGAGACATCAGGCGGCGGACATCACTGCTGCCGCAACGCGGGCAGGTGGTCACGGCGGTATCGCGCTCCTCTATGTTGCGCACTAACGCGGACAGACGTTTGCCACATTGGTTGCAGCGATACTCGTAAATCGGCATGGGATCCCCTATGGCTGGAAGCGAAAATCAAACTGATCCAATTATAGCGGGATCAATCGGGCCGGGCAATCCCGAAGGCGAGAGCAGCCTGGAGTTCCAGGCCTACCTCCCCCAGGATCAACCGCTGCTGATTGTGCTCTCCGGCCCGTCAGGCGTGGGCAAGGACACCGTGCTCAAGCGCATGAAAGCACTCAACCTGCCCTTTCACTTCGTGGTCACAGCCACGACGCGCCCCCAGCGCCCCGGCGAGGTTCACGGCGTGGACTACTTGTTTGTCTCCATGGGCGAGTTCGCCGAGATGATTGAACGCGGTGAGCTGTTGGAATATGCCATCGTGTACGGCGATTACAAGGGTATCCCCAAAGCCCAGGTGCGCCAGGCGCTGGCCAGCGGCAAGGACGTGATCATGCGCATTGATGTGCAGGGCGCGGCCACGATCCGCAAGCTCGTGCCTGAGGCGGTGTTCATCTTCATGGTGGCCCCCTCGGAAGAGGAGCTGATTGCGCGCTTGCGGGCACGCCAGACCGAGACAGCGGATGCGCTCAAGATGCGTATCGCCACCGCCCGCCAGGAGATGCGCCGCCTGCACGAGTTTGACTACTTCGTGATCAACCGCGCGGGCAAGGTGGATGAGACGGTGGAGCAGATCATGGCGATCATCAAAGCCGAGCATTGCCGCACCAAACCGCGCAAGATTGTGCTGTGAACGAGCCGGGCTTACCTTCAGACAAATCCCTTCCGCCACTGCCCCCCACCTATCTGACCCTGCCCCTCACCCGGCCACGCTGGACCTACATCCTGATAGGGGCCAATGTGTTCATCTGGCTGGTGGAATTGGGGCTGTTCGGCGGCAACCTGAGCGACGCTGTGCTCAATTTCGGCATGAAGATCAACGCGCGCGTGGCTGCAGGGGAGTACTGGCGCCTGTTGACAGCCATGTTCCTGCACGACGCGCCTTTACCCCTGCATCTGCTCTTCAATATGTACGCCCTCTACATCCTGGGGCCGCAGATTGAAGCCACGTACACCTCCGCGCGCTTTCTCCTCATCTATCTACTCAGCGGGCTGGCGGGAAGCGTGCTGAGCTATGCCCTGGGGCCGGCGCTTGTGCCCTCTGTGGGCGCTTCCGGCGCCATTTTCGGCCTGCTTGGGGCGCTTATCGTCTACTCATATCGCTACCGCGATAACCTGCGCTTTGGCCGCCAGCAACTCATCAATGCTCTCACGGTGGCGCTGATCAACTTCGTCCTGGGGTTGTCACTGCGCGGGCGGATTGACAATTGGGCGCATCTGGGCGGATTTGTCGGGGGCCTGGTGACCGGGGCGTTGCTTGCCCCGGATTACGGGGTTGAACGGGCTGGGCCACTGGCCCAGCCCACTGTTGTGGACCGGAACTCGCTGGCGCGGCAGGTCCCGGCCATCCTGTTCTGCCTGGCCGTGCTGCTGCTGGCGATCTGGGTGATCACCCTGCGATGGCGAGCTTAGGCACAATCCTGGCCAAATTCCTGGGCGTCTTTGCGCTGATCGGCCTGAATGGCTTCTTCGTCGCGGTGGAGTTTGCCGTTGTGGCCGCGCGGCGGACGCGCATTGAACGCCTGGCTGAGGAAGGCCATCCCACAGCCCGGCTGGTGGCCCACTGGCTGGAAACGCGCCAGAGCCGGGACCGGCTGATCGCCGCCGCCCAGATCGGCATCACCATGGCCAGCCTGGCGCTCGGCTACCTGGGCGAAAGCGCCGTCGCCGAGGTGATCGCCCCGCTCATTGCCCCCTGGTCGGCCCAGGCCCGGGGGGCGCTGGCCAGCCTCCTGCGGCTATTGCCGCTGGCTCTCTCCCTGATCGTCGTCACCAGCCTGCACGTCATCCTGGGCGAGCAGGTGCCCAAGGTGGCTTCGCTACGCGGCCCAGAGCGCGTCACACTGCTCAGCGCCAGGCCCATGGCCTTCTTCATCCGGCTCTTCTGGCCCCTCATCTGGGTGCTTGACCGACTGGCGACAGCCACGCTGGGCCTGCTGGGTCTGAGGGACGCTGCCGGGCGGCACGGCCTGCTTTATACCGTTGAAGAGCTGAAGGACATCGTCCAGGAGAGCCAGGAGACAGGGGTGCTTGAGGAGGAAGAGAGCGAGATGATCCGCGCCGTGTTTGATTTCGGCGATATGCTCGCCCGTCAGGTGATGGTGCCGCGCACCGAGATGGTGGCCATAGCTGCCGACGCACCCTTCAGCGAGGTGGTCAGGCTGGCATTAGACCATCCCTTTACCAAGTTCCCGGTCTACGAAGGCCATCCCGACAACATTATCGGCATCATGCATGTGCGCGACATCCTGCGCGCCCTGGCCACCCAGTACCGGGTATCAACCCGATTGATTGATGTCGCCCTGGGCGCCGGCGAAGGACGCGAGACGAGCGTGCGCGGCCTCATGCGTGAGGCGCTCTTCTTGCCGGAGACCATCCGCGTGAATGACCTCCTGGCCGAATTCCGCGCTCGCCGTCAACATATCGCCATCCTGCTGGACGAATACGGCGGCACGGCTGGCCTGGTCACGCTGGAGGACCTGCTGGAGGAGATCGTGGGCGAGGTGCACACCTTCTTTGAGCAGGGTGAGCCTCAAATCCAGCGCCTGCCCGATGGCAGCGCGCTCGTAGATGGGCTGACGCTGATTGAAGAAGTCAACCAGGCCTTTGGCCTGGCCCTGCACGATCCCAACTACGACACCATCGCGGGCTTCGTCATAGGGAAACTGGGGCGCATCGCCCGCGTGGGCGATACCGTAGAAGCCGATGGTGTACGGCTGCGCGTAGAGGCCATGGACGGGCTGCGCATTGCACGGCTGAGCCTGTTCCCGGCTCAGAGGACACCGCCCAGCCAGGAAGGCCCCAGTTAAGCCACACCCTTTTATACCCCCTCCCCCCTTGTGGGGGAGGACTGGGGTGGGGGCGATTCAGCTTTTTATCTGACTACTGACTACTGGCTACTGACTACTGACGTGGTAAGCGCTGCCACTCTTTGCCTATCTGGGCGCGATAGGCCTCCAGCAGGCGGCGTGTGATTGGGCCGGGGCGACCATCACCGATCTGCCTGCCGTCAACGGCCACAACAGGCACGATTTCGCGGGAGGAGCTGGTGATAAAGGCTTCACTGAGCAAGGCAATCTCATCCCGCCGCACGGATTCCAGGCGCACTGGGAACATACGGGCGGCCAGCTCAATCACCAGCCCCCGCGTCACGCCCTCCAGCACGCCCCCGCCAGCCGTGTAAACCGCCCCCTCCCTCAGCGCGAAAAAGTTGCTGGTCAGGCCCTCCAGGATAGTGCCACGTTCATCCACCATGAGCAATTCATAGGTATCAGGGGGCATCTCGCGGTAGAGGCGGCGCGACAGGGCAATGAAATCCGTCGTCTTGGCCTGGGGGTGTTGAGTGCGCAGCGCTCCAATCGTTCGGACGCGGATGCCATGTTCATAGATCTCTGGGCCAGGAGGGACGAATGCCTCCAGCGCAATGATCACGTCGGCAGGCCCCGGCCCTGGTGGGGGCGTGGCCGTCAGCCGGACGCGCGCCTGGGTAAACTCCGAGTGCCAGAAGGCCTGCCCCAGCGCACTGCGAACCTCGGCCCGGTCCAGCCCCAGGGGCCGCCCCAGGATACGGGCTGAGACCTCCAGCCGTGCCAGATGGTCGTCCAGGCGCACGACGTAGCCATCCGGATAGATGCGTAGTGTGGTATAGACGCCCTGCCCCAACGCCAGGGAAGCCTCAGCCAGTGTGCGGGCCGGAATCGCCCAGGGCCGGGCCTGCCCCTCAATCACCCGGTAGATTTTCACCATGCGCCCCATTATAACATCATTTCCCGGCCTCCTCCCCTTGTGGAGGAGACGATGGCATTAGCGTTCAGCACAAGCCACACCGTTTACGGTGTGGTTCAGCTCAGCTTTTTATCTGACTACTGACTACTGACTACTGACTACTGATTGCTGAAAATGGGATATAATAATTGTATGAATAACACTAATCCCAGTACCGGGTTAAAACCCGGTACTCCCTTGTGGATGCCGTGAGAGGGCCGACGATGGACGAGCTTTCCCTTGCCTCGCTGGGGTTCGTGCGCGCCGCTGTCATCGCGCCGGAATTGCGCGTGGCCGATGTGGACTACAACACGCAGAGGATTATCGCGGCGCTGGAGGAGGCGGCTGGGCGCGGTTGCCGCCTGGCCGTGTTCCCAGAGCTGTGTGTGACCGGCTACTCCTGTGCCGATCTGCTTTACCAGGCACTCTTGCTTGACCAGGCCCGATCGGCGCTGGCACCGATCCGCGACGCAGCGGGGCAACTGGGGGTCGCCGCGGTCGTCGGGCTACCGCTGGAGGTGGAGGGCAGGCTCTACAATTGCGCCGCGTTTGTGACCGGCGAAGGCGTGCTGGGCATCGTCCCCAAGACCTATCTTCCTATGACAAATGAGTTCTACGAAGCGCGCTGGTTCACCCCAGCGGATCGCGGGACAGCGACGGCAGTGGAGCTGAACGGCATAGACGTCCCCTTTGGCACAGACCTGCTGTTCACGGCGAGCAATCTGCCTGATTGCGCCATTGGGATAGAGATTTGCGAGGACCTGTGGGCCGTGAACCCTCCCAGCGGGGACATGGCCCTGGCCGGTGCCACCCTGATCGTGAACCCTTCAGCCAGCAATGAACTGGTGGCGAAGGCCGATTACCGCCGCGAACTGGTCAGGCAGCAGTCCGCGCGCTGCCTGGCGGCCTACCTGTACGCAGGCGCCGGCCCGGGGGAGTCCACTACCGACCTAGTCTTCTCCGGCCACTCCTTAATCGCCGAAAATGGCACGATCCTGGCCGAGACCGAGCGCTTTGATTTTTCCACTCAAATGGCGGTGGCGGATATTGATCTGCAACGCCTCGTCCACGAGCGCATGAAGAGCAGCGGTTTCTCAACGGCACGCCCCAGCCAGCCCTACCGGCGGATCGCCTTCCACCTGCCTGAGGGCTCCACCCGCTACCGGGCTTCCCTGCCTGCTGACGTCCTGTTGCGCCCCCTCTCCCAGACGCCCTTCGTGCCTGCGGATGTCACCCAACGCGCCAAGCATTGCCGTGAGGTCTTCAACATCCAGGCGACCGGGTTGGCCAGGCGCCTGAAGCACACAGGCATCACCAGGGTCACGCTGGGCATCTCCGGGGGGCTGGATTCCACCCTGGCGCTCCTGGTGTGTGTGAAAGCCTTTGACAAATTGCACCTGGATCGGAGCGGGATCGTGGCTGTGACAATGCCCGGCTTCGGCACAACCTCACGCACGCGCACCAACGCCGAACGGCTGGCGCACTTGCTGGGGGTTACCACGCGCCACATCCCCATCCACCAGGCCGTCACCACGCATTTCCGCGACATCGGGCACGATGAGCGCGTCCATGACGCCACCTATGAGAACGCTCAGGCGCGCGAGCGCACGCAAATCCTTATGGACCTGGCCAACGAGATCGGCGGCCTGATGGTAGGCACGGGCGATCTCTCTGAACTGGCCCTGGGCTGGTGCACCTACGGCGGCGATCAGATGGCCATGTACAACGTGAACGCAGGCGTGCCCAAGACCCTGGTGCGTTATCTCATAGAATGGGTAGCTGAGAGCGAGTTCAGCGGCGAGGTCAGCGAGGTGCTGCGCGACATCCTGGCCACGCCGATCACGCCGGAACTGCTGCCCCCTGACGCAGGCGAGGCCCGCCCCCAGGATACAGAGGCCGCTATCGGCCCTTACCTCTTGCACGACTTCTTCCTGTACTACACGGTGCGCTACCAGTTCCCGCCCCGCAAGGTGTTCTTCCTGGCCCGGCAGGCATTCGCCGACACATATCCAGCGTCAGAGGTCCTACGCTGGATGCGTGTGTTTTATGAGCGCTTTTTCGCCCAGCAGTTCAAGCGCTCGGCCATGCCCGATGGCCCCAAGGTCGGTTCGGTGGCGCTCTCGCCTCGCGGGGATTGGCGCATGCCCAGCGACGCCTCCAGCGCCTTATGGCTATACGAAGTGGAGGAGATCGGCAGGCGCTATGCCTTGACATCCGCCCTCAAGCAATGTCATTCTGAGCGCTAGCGAAGAACCTGCCCAGGCCAGGAGCGGAAATCGTAAGCGAGGTCAGCGTGGATAAACCCTATGTCCTGGTGTATGGGCTTTCAGCCCATCCCATCCACCAGCAACACGTGAACCTGGTCGTGGACGCAGCCCGCGCGCTGGTGGCGCGGGGATATGCCCTTGCCAAAATCATCCTGATCCCCGTGTATCGCCGCAACCCCACCGGGCCGAGGCCAAAGGATGACCTGCCAGGCACATTTGAACACCGCCTGGCGATGTGCCAGTTGGCTGCCGAGGAGATCGCCCACCGCCTGGAGGACCTGGCCATGCAGGCGCCGCCCCTGAGGGCGCTGGCCCGCAGAGTGGAGGTCAGCCGGGTGGAAGAGACGCTGGCGAAGGGCCGGGAAGCGCCCAATTACACCGTAGAAACACTCTCAACCCTTCAGGCGAGGGAACCAGACACGGGGCTGATTTTCCTTTTGGGCAGCGATCTAGTCGCTGGAGACCAACCCGAACTGGGCCACTGGCGAGAGCCGGAAAAGCTGGGGCAGATCGCCCTGCTAGCCATCTGCCCCCGGCCCGGCTATCCCCCCAACACAGCCTTCCTGGACGCGCTCAGGCGCCAGGGGGCGCAGATCGTGGTTCTGGATGAGGTGGAGACCCAGGATATAGCCACAAGCGCGATCAGGCAGCGGCTGGAGGCGGGCGAGGACGCCTTGCGCCTGGCGCAGGAAGGGCTATTGCCACTCTCGGTCGCCCGCTACATCCATGAGCACGGCTTGTACACCAGGCAGACGACAAACGATCGCCCCCCGTCCTCATGGGGGGACCAAGGCTGCCAGCATCCCGTGGTCACGGTAGATGTGGTCATCTTCACCCTGCGCCATGACGATCTGCTGGTGCTGCTCATCCAGCGGGGCCATCCCCCCTTTGAGGGGCTGTGGGCTCTCCCCGGCGGGTTTGTCGGCCCGGATGAGACCCTGGAAGAGGCCGCCTTGCGCGAATTAGAAGAGGAGACGGGCGTGCGCGATGTGTACCTGGAGCAACTGTACACCTTCGGCGACCCAGGCCGCGACCCGCGCGGGCGGGTGATCACCGTGGCTTACTTTGCCCTGGTCCCCAGCACCGAGATGGAGGTGCGTGGCGGCAGCGATGCCAGCACTGCCCGCTGGTGGAGTGTGTATCACCTGCCGGCGCTGGCCTTTGACCACGCCCGGATTGTGAATTACGCCCTGACCCGCCTGCGCTATAAGCTGGAGTACACCGCAGTGGGCTTCCAACTCCTGCCTGACGAGTTCACCCTGAGCGAGCTGCAACGCGCCTATGAGGTGATCCTGGGCGAGAAGCTGGACAAGCGCAATTTTCGCAACAAGCTGCGCAAGGCAGAAGTGGTGGAGCCGGTCAACCGCCGCCGCGAGAGCAAAGGCCGCCCGGCGCAACTCTATCGCTTCCGCCCGGATGCTGTGGCCGAGATCAAGGCGCGGCGCCTGTTCCCCTAGCCACACCGTTTACGCTGTGGCGGGCGCAATGCATTGCGCCCAGGCCAGGCGCACTGCGCCCCCACTTAGCCCATAGAGCCTATTGTCCCTGTTTGGAGCATCCTTTACCCTATGGTAAAATAACTGCCCCGACAGGGGCTGGGAGGAGATTGGCTTGAAACGTTGGCAACTGGGCCTGGGCCTGACGGTTAGCGCGGTTTTTCTATTCATTGCGCTGAATGGGTTAAGGCTTGACGAAGTCTGGCGGCTGGTCCAGGGCGCCGATCTCCTCTGGCTGCTGCCGGGTGTGATCGTATATTTCGGCGCAGTTGCGGCGCGGACCTGGCGTTGGGCCACCCTCCTCCGGCCTGTCAAGCCCCTCCCCCTGCGCACGCTGTTCCCCGTTGTGGTCATCGGCTACATGGGCAATAACATCTACCCGTTCCGGGCGGGCGAACTGGTGCGCGCTTATGTGCTCAAGCGCAAGCGGGGTGTGAGCGTGAGCGCCAGCCTGGCGACGGTGCTCATTGAACGCATCTTTGACGGCCTGACCATGCTCCTGTTCGTGTTCCTGGCGTTGCCCCTATTCGCCCGCTACTCCCAGGTCCAGCTACCCGCCAGCCTGGAGTCCATTGTCGTCCTGGGCAGCCTGGCGTTTTTCGGCGCCCTGATCGCCTTCCTCATCCTGGCGGCCCATCCAGATCAGGCGGCCCGCGTCCTGGGCTGGTTTCTCCACCGCTTCGTGCCGCGCCGTTTCCACGAGACAGCGCACGGGCTATTGAATCGCTTTCAGTCGGGGCTTTCCACCCTGCGCAGCGGGCGCGACGTGCTCAAAATCTTCGTCACCTCGCTGGTGATCTGGCTGACCGAGACGCTCAAGTACTGGTTCGTCCTCCACGCCTTCCCCGGCATGCTGGCCGGCCCGTTTGCCGACCCGTTCACAGCCTTCTATGCGCTCATGCTGATGAACGGCATCGTCAATCTGGCGACGACGCTCCCCTCCGCGCCCGGCTACGTGGGCACATTTGACACCCCCGGCATCCTGGTATTGACGGCGTTTGGCATCGGGCGAGAAGTGGCCACCGCCTACACGCTTGTGCTTCACGCCGCCCTGTGGCTGCCCATCACCGCGCTGGGGGCCTTCTACATGGTGCGAGAGAGCCTGAGCTGGCAGGATTTTGCGCGGGCGAGCGAAGCGCGCGGCGTGGTGGGCGCCGGGCCATCCGTGCCAGGGATCGCCAAGGAGCAGTAAGGGAATGCGCGTTGGCATCATCGGCGCCGGCCCGGCAGGGTTAGCGGCAGCCTACGACCTGACCCGACAGGGTCACCACATCGTTGTCTATGAGGCCGGCCCGTCAGTGGGTGGGCTGGCCTCCGGCTTCAAGGCGCCCCATTGGGACTGGACCCTGGAGCGCTTCTACCATCACTGGTTTGAGAGCGACTACGACATCCTCAACCTGATTGCCGAGATGGGGCTGTCGCACAAGGTCATCTGGCCGCGCCCGATCACCGCGATTTATCACCAGGGCAGGTTCTACCCCTTTGACAGCCCGATGGCGGTGCTGCGCTTCCCCGGCCTGTCCTGGCCGGACAAGATACGGGTCGGGCTGGTCGTCCTGTATCTGCGCAAGACAACGAACTGGCAGGCCTTTGAGAAAGTCACGGCGCATGAATGGGCGCAGAAGTGGTTCGGCCCGCGCGCCTATACGACGCTTTGGGAGCCGCTTCTGGTGGGCAAGTTCGGCGAGGAGAACTACCGCGAGGTCAACATGGCCTGGCTGTGGGCGCGGCTGTACAAGCGCAGCCCGCGCCTGGGCACCTTCATCGGCGGCTTCCAGGCCTTCCTGGATGAATTGGCCGCGCGCGTGCGCCAACAGGGCGGGGACATCCGTCTTAACACGCCGGTGCAGGAGGTTACACTGGCACGTGACGAGGGAGAGCCTCCCTCCCCCGTCCTTCTTCCTCCATCTCTTGTAATACGCACCCCCGCCGGGGCGGAGACGTTTGACGCGGTGATCAGCACGGCCTCGCCGCGCCTGATGGCGCGGTTGGTGCCAGCGCTGCCAGAGAGTTACGTCAGCCAGTTGAAGCGCTTAAAGAGCCTGGGCGCGGTTGTGCTCATCCTGGCGCTTGACCGGCAACTGACGCGGGGCATTTACTGGCACAACCTGCCCAAGAACGCGGGCTTCCCTTTCCTGGCCCTGGTGGAGCACACGAACTATGTGAAGCCGGAATACTATGGAGGCGACCACCTGGTCTATTGCGGCGACTACCTGCCGCCGGAGCACCCCTATTTCAAGATGACCCATGAGGAGCTGTTGGCCACCTTCCTGCCCGCCCTGGCGCGCTTCAACCCGGATTTTGAGCCAGGCTGGATCAGACAATCGTGGCTGTTCCGCACTGAATACGCTCAGCCGCTGCCGCCGGTGAACTACTCGCAGATGATCCCCGACGTGCGCACCCCCATCCCCGGCCTGTATTTCGCCAGCATGAGCCAGGTCTATCCCTGGGATCGGGGCACGAATTATGCAGTGGAGATCGGCAGGCGCGTGGCGCGGCTGGTGGTTGAGGATGCGGCGCGGCAGGATGGACGCCTCTCTGACGGAGGACGGAAGACGGAATTAGCGGTCATATCTAAGGAGGTACGATGAAGAACATCTGCGTCATTGGAGTGGGCTACGTGGGGCTGGTGACAGGCACCTGCTTTGCTGACCTGGGCAACCGGGTGTGCTGCCTGGACATCAACGAAGAGCGCATTGAGGGCCTGAAGCGGGGCATCATGCCGATCTATGAGCCTGGGCTGGCCGAGATGGTCAAGCGCAATGTCCAGGCCGGGCGGCTGAGCTTCACCACCTCCTACGAAGAGGCCATCAACGGCCTGCCAGCGGAGTTCATTTTCATCGCTGTGGGCACGCCGGAGGGCGTGGATGGCGAGGCCGATTTGCGTTACGTCCGCATGGCTGCCGAGTCCATTGCCGATGTCGCTGATCATCCTTTCATCGTGGTGAACAAGAGCACTGTGCCGGTGGGCACAGGCGACTGGGTGGCCGACATTATCCGGGCGCGGCAGAAGACGCCCATCCCCTTCGCGGTCGTCTCCAATCCGGAGTTCCTGCGCGAAGGCTCGGCCATTCAGGATTTCCTCAACCCGGACCGGGTGGTGCTGGGCTCGCTGGACCGTGAGGCAGCGAACAAAGTAGCAGAATTGCACCTGCCCCTGCGCACGACGATCATGATCACCGACCTGCGCACCGCCGAGATGATCAAATACGCCTCCAATGCCTTCTTGGCGACGAAGATCTCGTTCATTAACGAGATCGCGGCGATCTGCGAGGCCCTGGGCGCGGATGTCAAAGAGGTGGCGGTGGGCATGGGCTACGACAGGCGCATCGGGCGCACCTTCCTTGACGCCGGTATCGGCTGGGGCGGAAGCTGTTTCCCCAAGGACGTCAAGGCCCTGGCCTACATGGCCACGGTGCATGGCCGCCACCCGCAACTGCTCCAGGCGGTCATGGACATCAACACCGACCAGCGCAAACTGGTCGTGCAGAAGGTGCGCGAGTGCCTGGGATCGCTGGAAGGCAAGACCGTTGGCTTGCTTGGCCTGGCCTTCAAGCCGAACACCGACGACATGCGCGAAGCCCCTTCCATTGACATCACCAGGATGCTGCAGGCGGAGGGCGCGCTGGTGAAGGCCTACGATCCGGTGGCGATGGCCAACGCCGGGCGCATCTTGCAGAACGTCGTGCTGGCCGAGGACCCCTACGAGCTGGCCGAGGGCTGCGACGCGGTGATCGTCGTGACCGAGTGGAACGAGTTCAAGCAACTGGACATGGCGCGTCTGAAGCGCGCCATGCGCCAGCCGGTGGTGATTGACGGGCGCAACATCTACGAGCCGGAGATGATGAAAGCCTATGGCTTCACCTACCGGGGGATTGGCCGGGGCTACAACGAGCACATGCCGGGGGCATCCAACGCCTCACCCTGAACCCCCTCGCCTCCGATGATGGGACCCGCAGCCACCCGCTTCCAGCCCAGGAAGCGGGTGCTTCGTTAGCGCCAACGGCACAAGAACCTGCTAACCGGCAATAGCGGAAGATATGTTTGACATGATCCATTTCCCCATCATATAATCTCCGTTAGCGAATCACGTGGCCCGGCCTGCCGGAGGCCATCGTGGACGTGCCGGAACAGGCGCCCTGACCCCGCAGAGGATAATCGGGATGGTATCCACAGCCGTCACTTGTGAGAGGGGATATTCCGTATAAGATCCCTCAAAGGGAAAACTTACGGACCCCGTAAATAGTTAGGCAGGCTCTTTGAGGGAGTCTATGCGAGTCACAGACCTAACCACAGATTATCTTGAATATGTTCTTGAAAGAGATAAACCTGCACTATATGAAGCCTGTTTCCCAGAGCTGTTTGAACACTATTACGAATTCTGGGCACAACCACAGCCATATTTTTTTCGTAATACCGATGAAATTTTGCGCCGTCGGAATCTCTTTCTCAAACGCCTGCCTGTATTATCGGAAAAATTTGCACGCAAAGGCATGGATGCTGCCAATATTGAAACAGTTCTGTTTGTGGGTCACGGAACTTCAAACGGGCACGTCTTTTATCTACAGGGACGCTGGTTAGTTTGGTTACCGATTGAAAGTTATCATTCGGTTCGTGCAATAGATGTCTTTGTATCGCACGAAATCGCTCATGGTTTACATTACCAGCAACAACCTGACTTTTACTTCAAGGATGTTCAGGAAAAGAATCAGCTATTTCGGCAATTGGTAACTGAAGGAATAGCAACATTGACCTCAAAGGTAATTTTGGGTGTGAGTAATGAACAAGCGTTATGGGCAGATTATCTTCCCGCTGAACACATTCAACGATGGTATCGGCAATGCCTGGAGCGAGAAAGAGAGTTACTACGAACGATAGCGCAAATGTTGGAAAGCAGTAATGAGCAGAATAACTTGTTTTCTTTTTCGGACAAAGACGATATATTTGAGAACCGTGCAGGCTACTATGCTGGTCTTATTCTCATGGAGCGCCATCTGAAGCAACATAATCTGTTGTTGCAAAATCTATTTAGAATAAGCAGGCAGGAATTTGGACACATCATTCGATCACTTCTGGAATTTGAACCTGCCTGACATCGTTGCAGCGGACAGCGGCTTCGCCGCTGCGGATACGCACCGCGAGCCAGCCGAGTAGGTTTCAGGCAGCTGAAAGCTGATAGCTGACCGCTGAAAGCTAATAATGCGTCAGGCTGCCATCCACGCGCGCCCGATTGACCGCCAGACGGAAGGCATACAACGAAAGCGGCAACAGGATCACGGCGAATACCACCAGGGCTGCCACATCGGGCACGACATCGCGCCAGGACGCGCCCTGGAGCAGGGAGAGGCGCAGCGCCCGCAGCGAGTAGGTCACCGGCACGAGTTGGGCCAGCACCTGCAACGGACGCGGCAAAATCTCAACAGGATAATACACGCCGGCGATCAGCGTAGCGCCAACACCGACCAGGCCCGTGACCGGGTCGCCGCGCTTCAGCACCATGATGAAGCTGGCGGCCAGAATGCCAATAGCGCTGAAGGTGATAATAGAGAGGATAAGGATCAGCACCGCCAGGCCCAGATTGGCGCGGGCAAACGACACACCCAGCAGCGCACCGGCGACGAGGTACAGGAGCACGCGCAGTGTGGTGAAGGCATAGGCCCATAGCGCCGAGCCAAGAACGATGGTGGAGACGCGCGTCGGCGTCATGAGCATGGCCTCCAGCGTGCCAGTCGTCTGCGCCTCGCGCAGCGACTGGGCGAAGCTGATCAGGCCAATGCCGAAATAGGACGATAACGCCACGCCAATGATGACAAAGGCGAAATAATCGCCTCCATAGGCCGCCAGCCCCGGCGCAGCCGCAGAACCCAGCAGACGGCTGATGAAATAGAAGACGAACACTGCAATGAACACCTGAGCCAACTGCATCAGAAAGGCAACGCGATAGCTCATCTCAACCAGCAGGTCGCGGACGAGGAAGGCATAGGCGCGTCTCATGTCCCCTCACCCAGGTCGGAGTCCTCCGTATAATGGGCGAAGACCTCTTCCAGCGAGGGCACGCTGCTGCTCACGCTGTAGATCACACACCGCTCGCCTCGCAACAGGTCCAGCGCCGCGTTCAGGCTGCCCGGCAGGCCGTTCGTGTGGAAGCGCAGTTGCACCCGGCCCTCACCTTCCGGCTCAATGTGCAGGTTCTCAACCAGCCGCGCCAGTTCATGCTGCGCGGCGGGGGCGCGGTCCAGGATCAGGGTATAGTCCTCGCCAGGGCGCAACGTGCGGCGGAGCTGGTCTGGCGGCGCGGAGACGCGGATGCGCCCGCGGTGCATCACCGCCACGCGACTGCACAGGGTCTCCGCTTCGCTCAGGTCGTGTGTGGTCAGGAACACGGTCACCCCCTGTTCGGCGACCAGGGTGCGGATCAGCGCGTGCAGGCGGCGGGTGGCGCCGGGGTCCAGGCTGCGGGTGGGTTCATCCATGAAGAGGATGCGCGGGCGGTGAAGCAGGGCGCGGGCAATCGCCAGGCGCTGGCGCATGCCGGTTGAGTAGGTCAGGAAGGGTTGGTCCGCCCGACCGCGCATATCCACCATGTCCAGCACGGTCTCCACGCGCCGGGCGGCTTCACGCCCGGTCAGCCCATGAAGCGCGGCGAAGAAAAGCAGGTTGCGCCGCCCGGAGAGACGCCAGTAGAAGCTGCGTTCATCGCTGACGACAAGACCGACGGCAGCTTTGATCGCCCGGTCCTGGCTCAGATCATACCCGGCGATACGGGCGCTGCCTGAGGTGGGCAGGATCAGTGTGCACAGGAGCTTGACGAGTGTCGTCTTGCCCGCGCCATTGGGGCCGATCAGGCCGAAAAGCTCCCCCTCTTCAACCTGCAAATCAACCCTGTCCACAGCCGTGACAGGCGGTTGCCGCCCCAGCCGCAGCAGGCCGGTCGTGCGCGGAAACTGCTTGGTCAGCCCAAATGCCTCAATGACCGGGGGCATACTTACATAATAGCACGAAGAAAGCCAGCACGCAAAGCCCGCTATAGACTGGCCAGGGACATCGGTGAGAGCACGTCCCCAGCCCTCCCCCCTCAGTGGGGGAGGGTCGGCGTGGGGGCATATCACCCCTTCCCCTCTCAGGGGAAGGGCTGGGGTGGAGGGAGAGGCAGGCATCTGGAAAGAATCAGGGGCCCCGTTGGGGAACGAGGCCCCTGACGCTCTTTCAAGGAGGAGAATTCAGTTGAGCTGACGGAGGACGAGGACAACCTTGCCCTGAATCTCAACGTTTTCCGGGTCGGCATAGATCGGCCCCATCGTCGGGTTGGCCGGTTGCAGGCGCACCCTGCCGTTCTCCAGGTAGAAGCGCTTAAGTGTCGTCTCCTCGCGGTCCTTGAGCCAGACCGCCACCATCTCGCCGTTTTCGGCCTGGGCCTGATGACGCAGGATCACGATGTCACCATCGTTGACGAGCGCGTCAATCATAGAGGTCCCCCGTACCTGTAGCGCATACAGCCCGCGTTCGTCGGGGACGAGGTCGCGGGTCAGTTCAATCGTATCCTCGTCGCCGAAGGTGGCGAAACCGCTGGCAGGCACCGGGATCGGCTCGCCGGCGGCAATGCGACCGAGCAGCGGGATACGAACGATCTCGCGTGCCGCGTTGCGCAGGGCCTCACCGGCCAGCTTTAACCCACGCGAGATGTCGCGGTTGCGCGACAGCAGGCCCATCTCCTCCAACTTCGCCAGGTTGTAATTGACGACCGAGGTGGACGAGATGCCTACGGCCTTGCCAATCTCGCGAATGGTCGGCGGGAACCCGTGCTCTTGGGTGAACTGGCGGATAAACGCCAGAATTGCGCGCTGTCGTTCAGAAAGGCTGTTCTTTGCCATGTGAATCCCCCTTTCCATCGGCCCAACCGCCGGAATCCGTCCGAAGGCCAGGCGCATCGGATTAGCTCAACTGTTCACATTATACTACGAACACCTGTTCTGTGTCAAGCACCAATTTCTTAACATTGAGGGCCTCAAGCAAATAGCCGGGGGATAGAATCCCCCGGCTATTTGTATCAAACCCGCTACGCGGGTTTCTCAGAAGAAGCCGCCGATTTCCAATCGGCGGCGGCCTTTTCCCTCCCCCAGGCGCGCCCCTTCGCTACGCTCAGGGCAGGCCGTCAGCCGCAGGGCTACCCCCGATGTAGAATGCACCCCGCCACCAGGGTGCATTCCACATTGGGGGCAGCCGCCTTCAGACTGTCATTCTGAGCCAAAGCCCTGAGCAATGTCATCCTGAGCGTAGCGAAGGAGCAGCGAAGGGGAAGGGGAAGCGAAGAATCTCTAGTTCGCACCTCAGAGACCCTTCGCTGCGCTCAGGGTGACAAACTCGCCCCAGATATGGAATGCACCCCGTCGCCAGGCCAGCTTGCGCGACTTGCGCCTTATATGTATAATTGTCGTCGTTACACCCGACGGTCGCTTTAAACAAATCGGTGCTCTCGCCCCCATGCCAGTAGCTGAGAGTGGGCCTTCCCCCACCAGGCGCATCTCCTACATAGGCTGCGGGCGGTCTATTCACGTATGAGGGAGGAGACATGTCTAAACGTCTGGGGTTCCTTATCACCGCGCTGGCGCTGCTCGTCTTGCTCCCCGCCAGCCTGCTGGCAGCCGAACGCCAGGAAGCAACCTCCGAGCCAGGCCAACCCTTGACTGTCGTCCGCCTTTCGCCGGAAGCCTATGCGCGTGCTGGCGTGACGGCAACCCGTGTGGAGGACTATGGCGCGTTCCTCTGGGCCGAGTTTGACGCAGCCGGCCTGGCCCGCCTGGCCGCAAGCGGTGTCAACTACCAGGTGATGGAGAACGCTTACGTCCTCGGCGTGCAGAACTGGCGCTTTGATCCGCTCCAGGGCGAACCCGCCCTCCCTGCGGACCTGCGCGCCGCGCCCAACGCGGAGCAGAAGGCGCTGCACTTCATCCAGCTCCGCGGCCCAACCCGGAGCGAGTGGCTGAACGCGCTCCAGGCCCAGGGCATCACCGTCATTCAGTACTTCGCCCAGAACACCTACCTGGTGTGGATGGATGGGGCGCAGGCCGAGCGAGCCGCCAAGCTTGACTTCGTGCGCTGGGTGGGCGCCTATCATCCAGCCTACGCCATCGCACCCAACCTGTATGGGCGCAGCGGCCCCATCGCCAACGTGACCGTCCTGGTGTACAGCCCCGATAGCCTGGCCGCCATCCGTGCGGCCATTGAGGCCCTGGGGGGCCGCTTCGTGCGCCAATCGCCGCTTCAGGCGGATCCAGTCGGCCAGTTTGTGCTCACCTACGTGCTCCCCGCTGAGCGCATCGCCGACGTCGCCCACCTGCCCGGCGTGATCAGCCTGGGCGAGGTCCTGCCTTTGCCGCAGCCTGAGGACGAGATCTCCGACCAGATCATCGCAGGCAACTTCAGCGGCACCACGCCCGACCCGCCCGGCTATCTCAACTGGCTGGCGAGCAAGGGCATCAACGGCACAGGCATCGTGGTGAGCGTCGTGGACGAAGGCGTGAACGAGACCCATCAAGAACTGGCCGGGCGGCAGGTCTACCAGATCGGCACCGGCCCGATGGGGCACGGCACGCACGTCGCTGGCATCCTCCTGGGTAGCGGCTCATCGGGCCTCACCGACTCCATGGGCTATCTGTACGGCCTGGGGGTGGCTCCCGCAGCCCAGTATGGCGATCACTACTTCAACGACAGTCACCAGAACTTCACCAAGCAGGCCATCCTGAACAACTCCATCCTGACGCAGAATAGCTGGAATGAGGGCGGGCCCGCCGGCTATACCGCCAACGCCGCGCTCTACGACCGCCTGGTGCGCGACGGCAACCTGGACACGCCCAGCGTCGCCGAGCCGATCAATGTCGTGTTCTCCGCAGGGAATGCCGGCTTTAGCGGGCTGACTCAGCCGCATGAGGCCAAGAACATCCTCAGCGTGGCCAGCTCCATAAACTGGCGCACAGCCTCAGGCGTCCCCGGAAGCGGTAACATTGACGCTATCAGCAGCTTCTCCAGCCGCGGCCCCTGTATGGATGGCCGCATCTGCCCGTACATCACAGCGCCAGGTGAGAACGTCGTTTCAACGCGCAACCCCACCGGCGGATCGTGCTCCAGCCCCACGCCACCCGGCTCAACCATCCATGCTGTGTGCTCTGGCACCTCCATGGCCGCACCCCATGGCTCTGGCGCGGTAGCGCTGGTCACCGAGTGGTGGCGGCAGAACAACGCCGGCGCCAACCCCAGCCCGGCGATGGTCAAGGCGCTGATCGTCAACGGCGCTTACGACATGGGCACGCCCGATATCCCCAACCGCCACGAGGGCTGGGGGCGCATTAACCTGGGCAACGTCATTGACAGCGGCGTGATGACAGCCTACTACGACCAGCAGACGCTGTTCACCGACACGGGCAACACCTGGACATTCTCCGCCAGCGTGGCCGACCCCACCAAGCCCTTTAAGGTCACGCTCGTCTGGTCGGATGCGCCTGGCCCGGGCACCGGCGGCACAACGCCCGCCTGGGTCAACGACCTGGACCTGACCGTCACCCAGGGCGCGACGACTTATCGCGGCAACTACTTCCAGAACGGCTGGTCGGTGCCCGGCGGCACTGCCGATAACAAGAACAACATTGAGAACGTCTTCATTCAGACGCCGAGCGGTACGTACGACATCACCATCACGGCGGCGAACATCGCCGGCGACGGCGTGCCCTACAACGGCGATACGACTGACCAGGACTTCGCGCTGGTGTGCTACAACTGCGCCCTCGGCCCGACCCCCACACCCACGCCGACGATCACCCCCGGCGGGCCGACGTTGACCCCCACCAGCACACGCACGCCCACGCCCACGCGGACGCCCACGAACACACCTGCGCCACGCTGTGGCCCGCCCGACCCCTTCGGCTATCGCTGCGATGACACCGTCACCCGCACCTACATTGACGCCACCAACAACGTCGGCATCACCGGCGA
>FWWM01000731.1_pt1 | contig 108248 bp, 102 predicted proteins | sample 2228351 | NCBI WGS metagenome assembly FWWM01 (sample SAMEA103939774, study PRJEB20133) | metagenome
CTTACGGTCGGCGAGACTGTCGGGCTTACGGTCGGCGAGACTGTCGGGCTTACGGTCGGCGAGACTGTCGGGCTTACGGTCGGCGAGACTGTCGGGCTAACGGTCGGCGAGACTGTCGGGCTAACGGTCGGCGACACAGTCGGGCTAACGGTCGGAGACACAGTCGGGCTAACGGTCGGCGAGACAGTCGGGCTCACGGTCGGCGAGACGGTCGGGCTCACGGTCGGCGTGGTCGGGATATCGGCTCCCGCAACTGTTTGATTGCCGCCAATAGGTGTTACAACTCCAGGCGAGGACGGGCTGGGAGGGGGCGTCCTTGCAAGCGTTGGATTTTCTACTTCCACATAGCCTGCCGGAAGCGGCTGGTCAACGAATGGCACTGCCAGTTGCTCGCCTTCGCTGTTAGTGTCCAATGTGGGAACCACATAATTGCTGGCGGTCGATTGGGTGCCGATGTTAAGAGCGAAGTCGTCGGTGCGTTCACCGCTAAGAACCAATTGGTCGCGAACTTCGTTGCTGCCGGATGTGGACTGGATGTTCTCGTTGCCTGCCCCGTCGGCGCGTTCCGGAGCTGCGGCCAGGAGTTCCGGGTTGAGCAGAACATCAGGCGATTGATCGTTGCTGAGTACCGTCAGGTCATCAAAGAGTACGTTTTCGCTGGTTGGCGCCGGAGTATCGGTCGATGTCGGCGCCGCATCCGGATTCTGCGTATTGTTTTCGTCGTTGATGGCCATGATTCAGCTCGCTTGATTGGGTTTTGACAGCGTCGGATACTACGGGCAGTCAGTCAATAACAACAGACAGCCAAAGGTTATACCTCGCTACCTTTCAGTAAAGGACAGGCTGATGACATCGACGACTGGTTTGGTCAGATATGCCAGCAGGGTCTTTTCGCCCGTCAGGATGTCTGCCTCTACGCTCATCCCGGGCTGGAGGGTGTAGTGATCTGAGGCGTCACCGACGTAAGGGGAGTCAAGTTCGACCACCCCGCGGTAATAGGGACGGTTGTCGTCCCCAAGCAGGCTAGATGGACTGATTTTCTTCAATATTCCTTTGGCTACACCGAAGCGGGCATAGTCGAAACTGGTTGCGCGCAGGTTGACATGCTGTCCGACTTTGACGAAGCCAATGTCCCTAGTGGCGATGCGGACTTCTGCCTCGATGACCGGTTGTTCGGAAACGATTTGCATCAACAACGCGCCCGGTTCGATCACCTGATCCACGTTGTATATCTTGAAATCATGGACAAAACCGCGGTGGGGCGCACGCACTTCAAGGCGGTTCACCTGTCCCTGCAGTCGCAACACGCCGCCTTCGATTTCTGCGATTTCGGCGCGCACCGCTCCCAGCTCGATCAAGGCCTGTTGCCGCAATTGATTTCTGGCGTCCTCCAGCCTGCTGATGGATTCGGCCAATTCCTGCCGGGAAATGCCGATTTCTTCGCGCAGCCGGTCGACTTCCCCGATGGCGGTCACCTTGGCTCGGCGCGTTTCCAGGAGCACGGAGCGATTGATCAGCCGGCGCGAAGCCAGATCTTCCCGCATGTCGGCCAATTCCGTCGTCAGGGTCTGGTGTTCCTTGGCTACAGCCAGAGCGGTTTTTTGCTGTTCGATGCGCTGCCGGCGCTGTTCAATCTGTCTCTCCAGGATGTCCAGTGTGGAGGCTTGGGCCGCCAACTGGGTCAGATAGATGTCGCGCTGGGTGGCGACCAAACCCGGCTTGCCAATTTCCAGGGCCTCGAAATCGGGCTTGAGCTTGCCTTCGGTGACGGCCAGCAACCTTTCCTCGCGCAGACGCAAGCTGTCCAGGCGCGCCATCATCTGGCCGAGTTCGGCGGTCGCCTTCGAGCCGGAAACCCGAAGCAGAAGTTGGTCCTTCTCGACGAGCTGGCCTTCCGTGACCAGGATCTCGGAAATGATGCCGCCGTCCAGATGCTGAACTACCTTGATGTCTCCCGACGGGATGATTTCGCCTGGGGCGCGGGCCACCTCCTTCAGATTGGTGACGGCGGCCCAAATGACGAATAGAACCACGGTTCCCGCAACCAGCATTAACGCGGGGCGGACGAAGTCGGGAATCAGCTCCTCTTCCACATGAATGCTTTCCGGCAGCAGGCTGCGTTCCCTGCTGCCCAAGGGCTGCTGTGTGGAGGATTCGGGGCGAACCGGTTTGGCAAATAGTTTTCTGAACATTTAGCTGAGTTCCTGCATGATCGTGTCCTTGATTTCCTCGAACTTGCCCTGGGTAACTATACTGGCGTGGCGCATGAAAATCACCCTGTCGGCCAGACGCATATGTCCGGGCCGGTTCGAAGCCATGATCAGTGTCGAGCGGCCGCGCCACCACTGGATGCAGCGCAGCAGCGCCGCCTCTCCGATGGCGTCCATGCCGGTGCCGGGTTCGTCCAGCAGGATGATGGGCGCCGGCTTCAATATCGTGCGTGCAAGCGACAGGCGCTGGCGGAAACCGTAGGGCAGCTGCCCGGAACGGTTGCTGGAAATCCGCGTATTGAGGCCTTCCGGCAGGTTGTCGATGTCCTGGTCGAGTCCGGCCATGTTGATCGCCCATTCCAGCTCTTCGTCGGTCGCCGTAGGGTGGACCAGACGGAGGTTCTGTGCGGCGGTGCCGTAAAACAAACGGCATTGCTGCGGCATATAGCTGGTTTTGCTGCGCAGGTCGGTGACCGTCAGCTGGCGGGTATCGATATGATCCAGGCGGATCGTCCCGGCCTGGGGAGTGTGGATGCGGTCGATCAGCGTCAGCAGCGTCGATTTGCCCGCGCCGTCCGGACCCGAGATCACCACCATCTGGCCGGGTTCCGCGGTGAACGACACGCCGAGGAGCGCCGGGTCGGATTCCTTGTTGTAGCGGAACGAAACCCGGTTGAAGCTCAGCAAGCCCTGGGTGTCCGGGCGCAGCGATTGGGTGACTCCGGAATCGGTCTCTCCGGTCAGGCGCATCAGGTTCTCTACCTGCCTGACGTTCGCGTCGATCTGCACCAGCGAATTCGAGGCGATGAAGATGTTCTGCATCGGCCCGGTGATGCGCCACAGTATCATCATCGTGGCCAGCATCGTGCCGCTGCTGATTTCCCCCATGATCGTCAGGTACGCCGACAGCGCCAGCGCCAGCAGGCCGGTTGAAGCTCCAAGCACCTGCGAGATGACGTCGGTTCGAGCCTGTACCTTGAAGTCGCGGAATTCGGCCAGCACGAATTTGGCGCTCAGCTCGCGGAAGCGAGCCATCCAGGTTGCACCCGCGTCGACCGAGCGGATGCTGCGCATGTTCGTCAGTGTCTCGTTGAGAAACTCCCAGCGCGCCGAGGCGAAACGGGAGGCTGCCACCACGGTGCGCTCCCTGGTTCTTCGCGCGATCATGCCCAGCAGGCTGAAAGCGGCGATGGAAAACAGGATGATCACCAGCACCCAGGGATTGATGATGCCTATCGTGGCTATCAAAATCGCCGTCGCGGGCATTTCGAAAGCGAGCACCGAGATCGGCCCGAGGAAGAATTCGCGCAGGCTTTCCAGGTTCTTGATGCGCACCAGCTGCTGGCCGACCGATGCGCTTTCGATCAGATTGGTCGGCAAGGTGACGATGCGCTGGAAAATGCTGCTGCCCAGCACGTATTCGCAGCGTCCCGCGATGTAGGCCATCACCTGTCCCTTGAGGTTCCGGATGATGGAATCGGCGGCGATCGCGAGCCCGACGCCGATCACCATGAACGCCGCCATGCGCGTATCCCCCGTGGGCAGCACGCGGTCGAAAATGGTGCGCACGAAGAACGGGGCCGTCAGGCTGAGCAGCGTGCTGACGGCCGTCAGCACGAATGCCATCAGGATATGGTTCTTGAAGCGCAACAGCAGCCTGCCCAGCCAATTCCCCTGATGGTTGTGCCTGGCCAGGGCGTCCGGTTTCTGGAACAGATAAATGGGGGCGGGCGTGGACGTCGCCGGGATTTCAGTCTCGCAGCGGCAGGCGCTGTCGAATCCCCACAGGTTGCCGTTCGGCAGGCGCTTGAGTATCACCTGGGCCGGGAGATGGTGGGGCACATGCAGGCAGGGCATCAGCCTCTCGTCCAGGCTGGACAGCTTGGCGTCCAGCTTGCGGGGAAGCAGGTTCAGGTTGCTCATCGTTGAGCTCAGGCCTGACAGTTCCAGGCGGGGGGCCAGGTGCGGCATCGCCTCGCTCAGCTTGCGTGCATTGCCATCCCAGCGGAGCGCCTTCAACAGCGGCCACAGGCAGATCGACAGGTCGGTTTCCTGGTCGAACTGCCGGTGGATGACCAGCTCCGGATCGGAGCTGCTTTCCGGGCGGGCGTACTGGGCCGTCAGCATCGACAGGGCTTCATCGGGTTGGGTCCGAACCATGCCTTCTTCCAGATGGCCGTCGACCAGGGAATAGACCTTGTCGGCCAGCGACATCAGCGAGGGGCGGGGCGTCACCAGGATCAGGGTGCGCTTGCCTTTCTGTGCGGCGAAATAATCGCGCAGCAGCTTGTCGCTTTCCATGTCCAGCGCCATGTTGGCTTCGTCGAACAGGATGACGCTGGGGTTGCGCACCAGCGACCTGATGATGGTGATCAGTTGTATCACGCCGGCAGGAAGCATGTTGCCGACGCCCTCGCCGATCGCTGTCTCGTAGCCCAGCCGCATGCTGGCCACATATTTGTCCAGTCCCAGCGTGCGGCTCAACTCCATGGCCTCGCGGTTCAGCGACGGTTCGAACATCGTGAGGTTTTCCAGTATCGTCCCGGCGAGCACCGCTCCGGTCTGGGGCAGGATGGCGATCTCGCGCTGCACGCTGTCCGCAACGTAATTCACGATGGGAACGCCGTCGGCCAGCACCTCGCCGGAACTGGGCCGCGTCGTGCCGTTCAGCAGCGACAGCAGCGATGATTTGCCGCTGCCGCTGGCCCCGCTGATGCCTATGCATGAGCCTGCCTCTATCGTCAGCGACAGGCCGGAAAACAGCGGGGCCTTCTCGCGCCGCTGGACTTCGCCGCCGAACACCGCCTTCTTGGTCAACGACAGATTGGACTGGATCGCATCGGTTTCGTGGGTCAGCGAAATATTGCGCAATTCCAGCCCGCGCACGACCGGCGAGATAGGGGACTTGGCGGAGTTGTCCTCGAACGGCATCGCCAGCAGCTCGTTCAGGCGCTGGTTGGCCGCGACGAAGAACTGGTAGCGCATCCAGACGGACAGCGAGCGGCGCAGGGGCTGCAGGGCACGCACCGACAGCAGCATGCAGGCGGCTAGTCCTCCCGGCGTCATCTGTTCGTCGATGACGAACCAGGATGCGGTGAACACGACGCCGACGATCATCACCTGGGCGAACAGGTTGCGATAGTTCGCCGCCAGCGCCGCGCCGCGCGCCAAGGTCTCGCCCAGCTTGGCGTTGGATTCCTGCAGCCGCTCGTAACGGCGCTGCATCAGCGATTCCATCGTGTGGGTCTTGACCGAATGGATGCCGGACAGCGTCTCGGCCAGGAAGCCCCAGCGACGGTCGTCCAGTATGTTGCGTTGCTGCACCTGATCGCGCATCCAGTTGCCGAAGAAAGAGATCAGGAAGCCGAACAGCAGCAGCAGCGTCAGCGGAACCAGCACCAGCAGCCCGCCGATCATGTAGATCACGCCCAGGTAGATCGCCACGAAAGGCAGATCGAACAGCACCAGCAGCGCGCTGCCGGAATAGAACTCGGCCACCCGTGAGGCGGCCAGTATCCGCTCGGCATTGGCGCCAGGCTCTTCGCGCTGGTAGCGGGACATCGGTACCCTCATCAGGCGTTCCAGGCAGGCGACCGTGGTGCGGTGCTCGAAACGCGCGCCCAGCCAGCTGGTGATGACCTCGTTGATCTCGCGCAGGACCATTTCCAGGATCAGGGCGGCGATCACGCCTATCGTCAGGAAGATCAGCGTCTGGACGGACTGGTTGGCGACGATGCGGTCCATGATCTGCAGGATCGTGAGCGGCAGCGCCAGCGCCAGCACGTTGGACAACATCGCGGAAAGTCCCAGAATGGGCAGCAGCCGGCGCAGGTCGGGCGAATGCAGTAACTGCGACAGCGCCTCGAATTCGAGCTTCGGTTTCGAGTCGCCGCCGTTCCGTCGGTTGGAGAAGAGCTTTTTCATGTCAGTCGGTGATCGTGTCGCTGATGGCCCTGCGCAGCAGCGGGTGGGTGAATGAAAGCCATCCGTCGGCAGTGCAGCCCAGCACGCCGGCGGTGACCGACTTTTCGGTTTGCTGCCGGACGGCTGTGATGTTTTCTTCCATGCTCTGCGCCGCCTCTTCGATGTCGATGCCGGCAGGCTGTTTCGCGACCTCGCGCAGCAGCCTGCGGTCCAGTTGCAGCCCGTCCAGGCGCGCATTGATCGCAAGCTGCAAGGTGAGCGGCAATTGCTCGCCCTTGTCGTGATGCCGGGCCAGTTCGACGGCGAACAGCGGCACGCCGGCCGCTGCGCTGCAGATGCCCAGCACCCGGCTGGTGCGATCCTTGACGACACCCTTCCCCAGCGCCTTGCGCACCAGTCCCTGCAGCGACTGGGGCGGCATGCGGCGCAAGACTATGGTCTCCGCCCCCGCCATGCGGCTGATCTTGCGTCCGGCGAAGATGACCAGCTTGCCTTGCCGCAGCGCAGTCCCCGCGGTTTCCGCCATCGTCGTTTGTTGCGTTGCTGGCAACAGATGGAAGTCGTCGACGACCACCAGTTCGGGCCGGCGGTCGGGCAGGGCACGGAGTCGAGCTTCGATTTCTTCGATGGTGCAATAGTCTCGTCTTGCGGTGTTGAAGCAACGCTGTCCAAGCGCAGCCGGCAGGCAGCGGTAGAACGCGATGCCACCGTCCAGCTTCTGGCAGAGGTGGGCTGCTTCCTCGCACAACCGCGACTTGCCCATGCCCATCTCGCCCTCGACATGGATCAGCCTGCCGCGTCCGTGACTGCAATCTTCCAGGGCCGCCGCCAGTTTTTTTTTCTCTGCCTTGCGGTCGGCCAGTTCGTAGCCGGGGCGATCGGCGCTCCAGCGCAAGCGGTCGAGCGCGGCAAAAGACATGGTAGCCGCGCTCGGCAGGCCTTCGATGCCGAACAATGTGGTCAAGTCGCGCGCGGCCCGGTCGATCACGAAATGACCGGGGGCGACCTGGTCGAGCAACTCGCGCGCCGAGGCGATGGTCGCGCTGGCCAGCGCCTCGCCCGTCCACCCGCCGAAACGCTCCATGCTGGCGAACGCGTGCCCGGCGGTCAGGCAGCCGCGCAACTGCGCCGCGATGCCGGCATCGACGTCCAGCAGGTCGGCGCGGACGGCATGGGCCGTCTGCAGCGCAATGGCGATGACATATTCCGTTGCGCGCTGGACGCCGAAGATGACATCCCCGGCATGGCCGGGGCGGGCGAGAAAAACCGCATCGCTGGATGCTGCGAGGGCTGCGAGGCTGCCATGCATCATGCGCACGGCCTCGGCAGGCACATCCGGCGGCAGCGACAGGCTGAGCACCACGCAGGGACGGCTGTCCAGCAGCACCGTCGTCCTCAGCGACGGGGGCGGGGATGTTGCCTGCCCCTGCTGGAGGTCTATCGCCAGCGAGGCCGCCATCGCGCGGTTTTTGACCTTCAGCTTTTTGAACAGCGCCACCAGATGCTGTTTGACCGTGCCCAGACCGATACCTAGTTCCTCGGACAGTTCCTTGTTGGGCTTGCCCTCCTGCAGCAGTTTCAGTATCTGCAGCTGGCGCGGAGTCAGGTCGGGGATGTCGCGTTCGCTCATCGCGCCTCCTCCCGTTCCTTGCTGAAGGAAAAGCTGCGGCCTGTGGACCAGGATGCGTCGAGTTCGCCGCGTTGCGCCAAGGCGCCCGACGACAAAACGGTGCAGGCCTGCATCGCGGCGTGCAGATTGCCGCAGAACTCCACGGCGATGGCGCGCGTCGGGAATCTTGCGATGAACAACCGGTGTTGCGCTTCCTTGCCGTTCTCGCCCGATTCCTCCCGGGTTAGCAGCGTGCGTATCTTCATCTGCTCGGGGAAATGCTCGCGCAGGTTGCGCCAGGCGGTTGCGATCGCGCGCTGGTCTTGCACGGGCGGCAGTTCCACCAGCCAGAATTCCCGGCCCGTCGTGTCGGGCGGCTCGTCAGCCGTTTCGGGCGAATCCGGCAGGGCAGGCTGTGCCGCGGCGCCGGATTCGGCCGACTGCAGCGCCAGTTGGGAAACCAGGCCGGTGATCACGCTGGCATCGTTCAGCGTACGTCCGGCGTTGTACGGATCGCGGTCGGCGAGGAAGTCGGACGGCACGACGCCGCAATGCAGCGTTGCGGCGCGCAACGCCGCACAGACATCCTCGGCTGCCTGCCGGCTCGGGTAGATGGAAAGGAACAAACGGTGCCAGGACTGGCGCTCCATCTCGCGGATCATGGCGCCGTCCTGGCGGCGCGGCAGCAGTTTGCGTTCCTTGACCAGATGCGGGAACCGGGCGCGCAGGTCGCGCCAGGCGGGGACGATGGCGTTGCGGTCGTAGGCGCCGAACAACTCCACCAGCCATGCGCCCGGGCGCAAGGTGTCGCCGTTCCAGTCTATGCCGTCGACCTGGCCGGTGGACGGCGCCGTACTGGTCAGCGCCACGATCAGCGGGTCGCGGAAGGCAAACCCGCTCTCGTGGTTGTCGTCGGAGGAGGGAACCAGCGCCGCGGAGGGGTTGCGTTCCGCCGGCTCGTCCCCGTTGTGGCCGAGCGCCGGCGGCGCCTGGTCATAACCCAGCGGGGCGGGATTGATGGTCGGATGCAGGCCGGCAATCACGGCGTCCAGCACCACGCCGTAATCGACCTCGTCCGGCATCGCGGCGGGCCGGTGTCCCTCGCCCGGCAGCTTGTCGCCCATATGGGTGCCGCCGCCCAGCGCGCTGAACAGGTTGACCAGGCCGCGGTAGCGCTCCATCCGGTAGCGGTACAGGTCGTCCAGGTGGCGGTGGTAGGTGCGCTCCGTGTCCCGCACGACCAGGTAATCGGATGCCCCGGCATGATAGGCCTCCTGGCTGTATTGCCACGCGCGGAAGGAGGACTCGACGGCGACGCTCTGCTCCTCGATCTGCCTGCCCATGTGGCGTATCGTGCCGAGCGAGTCGTCGACCTCGCGCACCGCGTCGTAAATCACGCGGATATAGGTTTCCACCATCTCCTCGTGGATTGCCTTGGCGAACTCGACTTCCTTGTCCCGTTTGCCGCTGTCGAACAGCGTAATCGACAGGTTGGCGATGGTCTCCCAGAACAGCGTCGGGGACGAGAACAGGCGCGACAGGAACAGGCTGCCGAAACCGGCCTGGGCGGTCAGGTCCAGCGGCGGCAGCACGCGTGCGCGAGCCACGTCGATGTCCGCATCCGCCGCCAGCAACCTGGCCTCGACCGCGCGCACGTCCGGCCGGCGCAGCAGCAGCGTGGAAGGCACGCCGGGCAGCACCGCGGGGAAGGCGACCGTGTCCATGCCCTGTTCGGAGAGCGTCAGTTCTTCCGGAACCGTGCCGACGAAACTGGCGATGCGGTTGAGCACCACCACTCGCTGCTGCTCCAGCACCGGAATGGTGGCGCGGACCGCATAGCCGGCCGCGCGTTGCTGCTCCAGGTCGGTGACCGTCGCATCGCCGATCTCCATGCGCGCCTTCACCGACTCGAACATCTGCCTGAGCGTCTTTTCGGTCTGCCGTGTCGCGCGCAGGCGGTCGTTCAGCGAAAGGTATTCCAGATAATCCGCGGCGATGCGGGCGACGACGATGCGCTGCATGTCGTCGCGCTGGTAGGTGGCGCGCATCAGCTGGAATTCCGCGGATTCGTATTGCGAGGCGATCTCGCCCCACAGATCCGGCCGCCAGTCCGCGCGCAGGCTGATCTGGTGGAGGCTGCGCGAACGGTTGGTGTTGTTGGGGTTGCCGATGCCCCATTCCGGATAATAGGTGTTGCTCTGCACCGGCAGCGTGATCGTCGGCAGTTTGTCCGCGCCGGCGATCTCCATCCTGGCCTTGAGCTGGGCGATGCGCAGCGCGGCGATCCGCAGGTCGTGGTTGTTGGCCAGCGCGCGGTCGATCAGGTGGTTGAGTTCCTCGTTGCCCAGCAGCCGCCACCATTCCGGCAGGGAAGCGGCGAGCGGCGAGGAGGGGAGCGGGGTTTCGCCGGATTCGGCAGGTTTTTGGAGCGTTGCATCCGTCGTTGCGGAGGCGTTTTCCAAGGTTTCGGCGGCGCTGGTTCCGGAGGCCGGAGTTTCCGCGGCGCTGGATGCCGGTGCGGGTCGGGAGACAGTCGCATCGATCACCGTCGGGGCTTGGGCGAATTTATCCGGCAAGCGGACTTTCGGGACGTCGTAGGCGTCGCGCTTGGCCGCGCAGGATGCCAGCAGCGGCGCGACGAGCAGCAATAGCGCAATCCGGGGGATCGTCATTTCGGGCGGCCCGCGCAATCGGCCGCATCCCGGCAGAGCGGGGCAGTTTCCTGGCTTAGATGGGTTGTAAAGGTCGTCAAATCGCATTCTCCGGCGAGGCAGGGTCCGGGCCTCACGGCATTGCTCGTCGTTGCATCTATTGTTATTTTCGGGCTGCGCAATTGTCGCCGGAACGACGTTAGGTTAAAGCGGGGAATAGCGCCGGAAATCCGTCCCGTTTCGGCATCTTAGATATGAATTCCGGGTCTGTCCGGGGTGGACGCACGTGGGAAGGAGGGCGGGACAGGTTCCCGCAGAAAGAAACGCCCCATGCAGGCATGGGGCGCAAGAATGGCCGACGAATACCCCGTGGTGTTGAGGTTATTCCACGCGCACTCTGTTTTCCACTCGCACTGAGGATCGGATTTCGACGCGGCGGTTTCTGGCCTTGCCTTCCGTGGTCAGGTTGCTGTCTATCGGCTGGGTGGAGGCAACGCCTCTGGTCGAGATGCGATCCGGGTCTACGCCGTGTTCGACCAGGTAGTTCTTCACCGAATCGGCCCGTGCGGCGGACAGTTCGCGGTTCCAGGCTTCCGAGCCGGTGCTGTCGGTGTGCCCCGTCACGTCGAGGTTGGCCGCGCGGTATTTCTCGGCGAACTGCACGACCATGTCGAGCTTTTCCCTGCCTTCCGGCTTCAGCACGGCGGAATCGGTGTCGAAGAACGCCCCTTCGATCACGATGGGTTCGTCCATTGTCTTGATGTGATAAACCTCCCTGACGGGTTTGCACTCGGCCTCGGCCGGCGTCTGGCCGCAGGCGACGGCGATCAGGCTGCCGACGGTATGGGGGGTAGCCTGCGACTGTTCGGAGGCGACCGGCTCATTCTTGTCCAGCGACAGCGCAATGCGGAAACCGCCATGGCCGTTGCGGTCGCTGCCGGAATTGCGCAGCCGGCGGGAGGCGCGGGCGATGCTCTTGCCGTTCCCCAGCGCCGCGCCGCGCAGGATGCGGGTTTCGCAATTGCAGTCGGCGCAGTCCGAGACCCATTCCCAGACATTGCCATGGGTGTCGAACAGCCCGAAGGGATTCGGCTCCAGTCGGCCCACCGGCGCGGTCTGCAGGTTGGCCCACTGGCCGACGCAATTGTCGCAAGGGGGTTCATCCGGGAGGTCGCCCTTCAGGTGGTGAGAAGACAGCCCGGCGCGCGCCGCGTATTCCCATTCCGCCTCGGTCGGCAGGCGGTAATGCCTGCCGGTCTTCTGCGACAGCCATTGCGCGTACTGGTTGGCATCCTCCCAGCTGACGTTCATCACCGGACGGTCTTCCCGTCCCCAGCCCTCGTCGGAGGGGCGGTAGCCGCCGCAGCCTCCGTCGGCGACGCAGGCGTCCCATTCCTCGAAGGTCACCTCGTATTTCCCCAGCGCGAAAGATCGGCCGATCTCGATGGCTTGCGCCGGATCGGCGGCGTCCAGCACGAAGCGGCCGGCCGGGATCACGGTCATTTTCGGGCACGCCGGGCAGTCGCGGAAGGTATGGCCAGGAGCAGGGGAGGATGCCGCGAAAGAGGCGTTGCAGAAAAGGACGATCAGCAGCGCGGACAGGCGCAGCAACAGGCTTGAGGTTTTCATGGTCTTAGTCGTTCGTATTATCCCTGAGGCGCGGAATGCTACACGCTGGAAGGAGGCTTTGGAAGAACGGGGTGGCTACATGGCCATCGCAACTTGCCGCCGGGCCGCCCCCTGGCTACAGGGGGACGCCGTCCTCGCCGAACTCCAGCAGGGTGGTTTCGCCGTCGATATCGGTGATCTCGGCCAGTTTCAGCCTGCCGTTGCCGTGATAGCTGTAACGGTGCATCAGCTCGACCTCGCCGTAGGCCAGCTTGTCGAATCCGGCGAGGCGGTCTTCGCCGTCGAAATAGCCTGCGAACCAGGTGTTGCGGTTCTTCACTTCGCCGGCCTGAAGTTCGTTGACCAGCCTGAACGGCAGTTTCACCCCGGTGTAAGTGACGAAGTAGCGTTGCTTGAGAGCGGATTTATCCATGGGAGGGCTTTAAGGACTGCCGGCAGGCGGCTTCGAATTCTCCGGGCGGCACCGGCCTGCCGAACAGGTAGCCCTGGAAGCGGTTGCATCCGTACTGGCGCAGGAAGGCGAGCTGGTCGTCGGTTTCCACGCCTTCGGCGATGACTTCCAGACCGAAGTTGCTGGCGATGTTGATGATGGTGCGCACCATGATCGCGTTGCTCTTGTCGGCAGCGACGTCGCGCACGAAGGACTGGTCGATCTTGAGCTGTTCCAGCGGCAGGCGTTTGAGGTAGGCCAGCGAGGAATAGCCGGTGCCGAAGTCGTCCATCGCGAAGCGGATGCCGAAGTAGCGCAATTCCTGCATCTTTTCGATTGCCTCGTCCACGTCGTCCAGGATGAAGCTCTCGGTCAGTTCCAGCTTCAGCCGCGAGGGGCGGATGCCGCTCTTCTCGACGGCCTCCCTGACCTGTTCGACGAACCAGGGCTGGCTGAGCTGCCGGGGACTGACGTTGACCGAGACCTGGATGTTGCGCATCGCCGGGTCCATTTCCCATAGCTTCAGCTGCGCGCAGGCCTGTTCGATCACCCAGTCGCCTATCGGCAGGATCATGCCGATCTCTTCCGCGAGCGGGATGAATAGTCCAGGCGACACCATGCCACGGCGGGGATGCTGCCAGCGGATCAGCGCCTCGGCGCCGACGATGCGGCCCGAGTCGTCCACCTGCATCTGGTAGTACAGCATCAGCTGGTTCAGGCGGATGGAGGCGCGCAGGTCTTTCTCCAGTTCGGCGCGCTGTTCCATCTCGCTCTGCATCGCAGGGTCGAAGAAGCACACCATGTTGCGGCCGGCAGATTTGGCCTGGTACATCGCCAGGTCGGCCTGTTTCAGCACGTTGTCCAGCGTGTCCTGGTGGCCGCGGAACAGGCTGACGCCGATGCTGGGCGAACTGTGGTGCTCGATGTCGTTGAGCCGGTAGGGCTGGCTCAGTTCCAGGCGGATTTTTTCGGCGATGGTTTCGGAGTGGTTTGCCGCGTCGTGCGGATTCTCGTTCAGCGATTCCAGCGCCACGACGAACTCGTCGCCGCCCAGCCTGGCGACCGTGTCGCCCTCGCGCACGTTGCGCGTCAGCCGGCCGGCGACTTCCTTCAGCAGCAGGTCGCCGACATCGTGCCCCTGGGTGTCGTTCAGCGTTTTGAAGTTGTCCAGGTCGATGAACATCACCGCGCCGTGCTTGCCGCTGCGCGCGCTGATGGCCATGCTCTGCAGCAGGCGTTCGTGCAGCAGGCGGCGGTTGGGCAGTTGCGTCAGAGGGTCGTAGAACGCGAGCCGGTGAACCTCCTCTTCGGACTGCTTGCGCAGCGTGATGTCCTGCACCATGAACAGCACGACACGCTCTTCGCCCATCTGTGCGAGCGAAACGTCGGCCAGGAAGGCGCGTTTCCTGCCGCCGATGTTGCGTTCGAAACCATGTTCGTTGCAATGTTTGCCGCTGGCTATGACCTGGGCGACCTTGCCGTCGAGTTCGGGTGCGTCGAGGAAGGTGCCCAGCGTGCGGTTGCGCCACGCTTCGTTGCAGGGCAATTCGAACATCTGGCGCACGGCGTTGTTCACCAGGCGGATGCGTCCCTGGGCGTCGGTGACGATGAAACCGATCGGCATGTTGCTGACGATCTGCTCGGTGTAGCTGCGGGCCAGCGTCAGCGCCTTGTGCTCGGCATGGAAATAGGTATCCAGCGCCAGCCCCATGTCGAAGAACACCACCTTCAGCAGCGCGCGGCAGGCGTCCAGCGTTTTTTCCGGCTCGCCGGCATGGTGTTCGAACACCAGTTGCATGACTTCGCTGAGGTATTTGCAATAGGCGCTCATGTACCACTTCGGTGTCAGCCCGACCCGCTGGTGCACCACGCCGATATGCAGCCTGTTCTCGACGTAGGCGCGGTCGTAGCGGCCTTCGGTCAACTGGCTGAAGTAGTTCATCTGCGACTGCTTCATCCGCGCCAGCTTGGCCTCGTCGCCCAGCAGCGGGCGTATCTCCGGGAAGCGCTGCAGGTGGTCGTAGAACACCTCGATCAGGTGGTCGCGTTTGCCCGCCAGCACGCCGTGCAGTGACGCGAGCAGGGCGGCGTCCCGATCTTCGAAGGTCAGGAAGGAGCGCCGCTGCGCGATCTCGGCGTCGTCTATGCCGAGTTCGGACAGCAGGGATGGATGCGATGGGATGTTCAAATCTGTTTTACCTTGATGTTCAGCGTCTGGATGCGATAGGCGATCTGGCGCGGCGTCATGTCCAGCAGGCGGGCGGCCTTGGCCTGCACCCAGCCGGCCTGCTCGAGCGCGGCGATGACCTTCTCGCGCTCGTCCAGGTTGGGATCGTCGAGGTCTAGTTGCTGCACCGCGCCGCGGCTGCCGGAAATCTTCTCGTCTATGCCGGTGAGCAGGATCGCATCGCGGTCTATGGTCTCGCCCTCGGTCATCACCGAGGCGCGCTCCAAGCAGTTCTCCAGCTCGCGCACATTGCCCGGCCAGTCGTGGTGCATCAGCACGCGCAGCGCGGCATCGGTCAGGCCCAGCGCACGGCCTTGCTGTGTGCTGATCTTCTCGACCAGGAAGCGGGCGATGTCCGGGATGTCCTCCATGCGCTCGCGCAGCGGAGGCAGGGTCAGCGGCATCACGTTAAGGCGGTAATACAAGTCTTCGCGGAAGCGGCCTTTCTCCACTTCGGCCTCCAGGTCGCGGTGGGTCGCGGCGACGACGCGCACATCGACCTTGATCGTGCGCGTGCCGCCGACGCGCTCCAGTTCGCCTTCCTGCAGCACGCGCAGCAGCTTGGCCTGGAACGAGGCGGAGATTTCGCCGATCTCGTCGAGGAACACGGTGCCGCCCTCGGCCTGCTCGAAGCGGCCCTTGCGTTGCGCGACCGCGCCGGTGAAGGCGCCTTTCTCGTGGCCGAACAGCTCGGATTCCAGCAGGGTTTCGGGCAGCGCCGCGCAATTGAGCTTGACGAAAGCGTTGCGCGCGCGCGGCGAGTTGTAGTGGATCGCGTTGGCGATCAGCTCCTTGCCGGTGCCGGTCTCGCCGCGGATCAGCACGGTGGTGTTCCACTTTGCCACCAGCCGCACCTGTTCGAAGATGCGGCGCATCGCCTGGGTGCGGCCGATGATGTTGTCGAAGCCGTATTGCGCGCGCACGGTGCGGCGCAGGCCGTCGCGCTCTTCCGCGAGTTCCTGTTTCTCCTGCGCCACCTCTTGCGACAGGCGCACGCTCTGGCCGATCAGGTTGGCGACCATTTCGAGGAAGCGCTGGTATTCGTCGAGCTGTATCGCCGATCCCGAGGCGGGTTGCGCGGCGAGCACGCCCACGACCTTGCGACCGATGCGGATCGGCACGCCGACGAAGGCGCCCATCGGGTTGTAGATGCCGAGGCGAGACAGGAAGCGGGGCTCGTCCGCGATGCGCTCCACCGCGATGCTGTCGCCGCTCTTGAGGATGCTGCCCACCACGCCTTCGCCGGGCAGGTAGCTGACCTCCTCGGTGATCGTGTCGGATACACCGTAAACCAGCGACACCTGCAGTTCGCCGCTGCCCGGATCCGTCAGGCTGACCATGCCGCGCTCCAGTCCGACGCCGTCGTGCAGCGCATTCAGCACGCCGTCCAGCGTCTGCTTGAAGTCGAGCGAGCGCGACAGCACGCGGCTCACCTGGTACAGCGTCTCCAGTTCGGCCTGCAGCAGGTCGGATTTCATGTGCAGTTCAGTCATGCAGGCCTCCTGCGGCAACCGGAAGCTGCACACGCACGCGGCAGCCGTTGCGGAACTCCGGATCGATGTCTATCGTGCCGCCGTGGCGCGTCGCGATCTCCTGGGCCATCGCCAGTCCCAGGCCGAGGTGCCGCCTGCCCACGCCCTTGGTGGTGAAGAACGGCTGGAACGCCTTGTAGCGCAACTCGTCCGCGATGCCCGGTCCGCTGTCCTCTACGTAAATCTCGATGCAGTCCGGGCGCGTCATGCAGGCGATACGCAATTCGCGACGTCCGCCGCGCCGCCCGGCGATGGCCTCGACGGCGTTGGCGACGAGTTGCTTGAACAGGTTCGCGATCTGCGCCGGGTGGCCCGAGACGGCCGCCGGACTTTCCGACGGCTGCCAGTCCACGACGATGCCTGCGCCCAGCAGGCCGGGGGTGGCGAGCTTGAGCACGTCGGCGAGCGTCTCGTTGAGGTCGACCGCTTGCATCGATCCACCGTCCTGTTCCGGAATGCAGGCGCGCAGGGATTCCAGCGCCTCGCGACTCTTTCGCATCGCCTCCTCCAGCGCCTCCGCGGCGGGCAGCTCGCTGTCGCGGCGGCGGCTCATCATGGCGGCGACCGCGCCCAGCATGTTCAGCGGTTCCTCCAGCTGGTAGACCGCGCCTGCCAGGGTCTCGCGCAGGCCCTGGATGCGCTCCTGTTCCGCCAGCAGCGCGCGCAGGCCGTCGATGCGCAGCGCCTCCTGCTGGCGCTTGAGTTCGCCGATGTCCTGGATGGTGAGCAGCAGGTAGTGGCGGCGCGCCGGCTCGTAGAAGGCATCCGCACCGACATCCTGCTCCTCGAACCACGACACCGCGCAGGAAAACCAGCGCGCAGGCTTGCCCGGCGGCTCGATACGGATCTCGCGGGCGGCGATATTGCGGTGTTTTTCGCAGGCCTGCGCATATGCCTCGCCCATCCGGTCGCGCAGCGCGGCGAGCAGCTTTGCTGCGGGCTCCCGGCCGAGGTCGCCGATCAGTTTCTTGTATTCCTGGTTGTCCAGCACCACGCGTTCATTCTCGTCGAGCAGCACGATGGCGACCTGCGCCGCGTCCACCACCGACTCGATCAGCGTCTTCTGGTTCTGCACCTGGCGTTCCAGGCGGTGTACCTCGGTCACGTCGCGTTGCATGCCGAGGTAGTGCGTGGTGATGCCTTCCTCGTTCACCACCGGCGTGATGGTCACGTCGGCGAGATAGCGGTTGCCGTCGCGGCGTTTGTTCACCAGCAGGCCGTTCCACGGGCGCTGGCGCTGCAGTTGCGCCCACAGCGTTTCGTAGACCAGCCTGGGCGTGACGCGGTAGGACAGGATGGATTCGTTGTGACCGACGATCTCGTCCTCGCCGTACCCGGTGGTGCGTGAGAATGCAGCGTTGGCGTACAGGATGTTGGCCTTCGCGTCGGTGATGGAGATCGCCAGCGCGGCCTGTTCCACCGCCTGACGGAACAGGTGCGATGGCAGGGCGTCGGGTTGCGGTGTAGGGGTGGGCATACAGCCTCCTGATGAATGACAACAAAGATTCAGCAATAAGCATGCCCGTGATACTCCTTTTACCTTTCTATGCTTCAACGGCGGAGAGAATTGTTGGGTTTGCGACATCGGTGCGGACGCGGACCCGACAACGACAAGGGTTTTTCGCACCGCGTTGGTGCGCCTGCCCGGCAACTGCCTGATTCCGCGTTCCCCATTCCGGTGCCTGCGGGCTGGCATGGCACTTGCACAGAACGGCACAGGAGAACGAATGCGATGTCGGAAATATTTCTACTGCTATTGGGCACGGCGCTGGTGAACAACGTGGTGCTGGTCAAATTCCTCGGGCTGTGTCCGTTCATGGGCGTGTCCAGGAAGATGGACGGCGCGCTGGGTATGGGCATGGCCACCACCTTTGTACTCACCTTCGCCACCGCCGCCAGCTGGATGCTGGAGCACTGGCTGCTGCAGCCGCTGGGCATCGGCTACCTGCGCATCCTCGCCTTCATCCTGGTGATCGCCGCCACCGTGCAATTCACCGAGATGGCGATCCGCAAACTCAGCCCCGGCCTGTACCAGGTGCTCGGCATCTACCTGCCGCTGATCACCACCAACTGCGCGGTGCTGGGCGTCGCGCTGCTCAACGTGCAGGAACAGAACGGTTTCTTCCATAGCCTGCTGTACGGCTTCGGCTCGGCGCTGGGCTTTACGCTGGTGATGCTGCTGTTTACCGGCCTGCGCGTGCGCCTCGCGCTGGCGCAGGTGCCGCAGGCCTTCGCCGGCGCGCCCATCGGTTTCGTGGTCGCGGGATTGTTGTCGCTGGCGTTCATGGGATTCGCCGGCTTGGCGTGAGATTGATGTTACGGATTGTTGTTTTAATCGAGGGGAAGTTGAAATGCTGCTTGCAGCCGTCGTCAGCCTGACCATATTGGGAACCATACTCGGCTTGCTGCTCGGGCTCGCCGCGCGCTATCTGCGCGTCGAGGGCAATCCCATCGTCGCGGAGATCGAGCAGTTGCTGCCCGGCTCGCAGTGCGGGCAGTGCGGTTATCCCGGCTGCACCGGCGCGGCGCAGGCGCTGGCCGACGGCAGCGCGCCGGTCACACTGTGCCCGCCCGGCGGGCGCGTCCTGGTGCAGGCGCTGGCCGCCAAGCTGGGCGTCGAGGCCGACCTGTCCGGCGTGGAAGACAGCGGCCCCAAGGTGGCGGAAGTCAAGGAAGAGATCTGCATCGGCTGCACGCGCTGCTTCAAGGTCTGTCCCACCGACGCCATCATGGGCGCGGCGCAGCAGATTCATGTGGTGTTCCGCGAAGCCTGCACCGCCTGCGGCAAATGTGTGGACGCCTGTCCCACCGAGGCACTCGCCCTGCAGCCGGTGCCGCTGACGCTGCAATCCTGGTACTGGCACAAGCCGGTGGCAGAGGGAGCTAGGTGATGCGGATTATTGAACGCTTTTTCTCCGGCATGCGCGGCGGCGTGCACCCCGAAGGTCGCAAGGAATTGTCGGCCGATTGCCCGATCCGCAGTGTGCCGCTGACGAAAACGCTGCACATCCCCTTGCAGCAGCACATCGGCGCCCCCGCGATGCCGCTGGTCAACGTCGGCGAGCGCGTGCTGAAAGGCCAGCTCATCGCCGCCGCGCAGGGCAATGTCTCCGCGCCGGTGCATGCGCCGACTTCGGGCATCGTCACGGCGCTTGGCGACCAGGTCGCGCCGCATCCTTCCGGCCTGCCGGTGCCGACCGTCACGCTTGCCTGCGACGGCCTGGATGAGTGGGGCGTATTGCAGGCCTGCGACGATCCTTTCGCGCTGGAAACCGATGAGATTGCCGCGCGCGTGGCAGCAGCGGGCATCGTCGGCATGGGCGGCGCGGCCTTCCCCTCGGCGCTGAAACTGAACGTCAGCCGCGGTGTGCACACGCTGATCATCAACGGCGGCGAGTGCGAACCCTATCTCACCTGCGACGACCGCATCATGCGCGAGCGCGCCGGTGCTATCGTCGAGGGCATCCGTCTCATCGCACGTGCGGTGGGCGTGCAGGAGACCATCATCGGCATCGAGGACAACAAGCCACAGGCGCTGCTGCTGATGAGGAGCGCCGCGCTCAACACGCCGCTGCGAGTGGTCTCCATGCCCAGCATGTACCCGATGGGTTCCGAGAAGCAGATCATCCAGATGCTGACCGGCAAGGAAGTGCCGGCCGGCGGTCGTCCCGCCGACATCGGCGTGCTGGTGCACAACGTGGCGACGGCCTATGCGGTGCAGCAGGCCGTGCGCTTCGGCCGTCCGCTGATCTCGCGCATCGTCACCGTCAGCGGCGGCGCGATCAGGACGCCGTGCAACGTCGAGGCGCTGATCGGCACGCCGGTGGAAGAACTCATCGCGGCGGCCGGCGGCTATGCCCGGCCTGCGCTGCGCATGGTGCTGGGCGGACCGATGATGGGGCAGCAGTTCACCGACACGCGCATCCCGGTGGTGAAGGGCACGAGCGGCGTGCTCGCGCTGACGGCGGATGAGATCGGACTGGATGCGCCGTCACCCTGCATCCGCTGTTCCACCTGTGTGCGCGCCTGTCCGGTCGGCCTGCTGCCGCTGGAGATGGCGGCGCACATCAAGGCGGGCGATCTCGGCAGCGCCGCAGTGCTCGGCCTCAAGGACTGCATTGCCTGCGGTTCCTGCTCCTATGCCTGTCCGGCGCACATCCCGCTGGTGCACTACTTCAATTACGCCAAGGGCGACTTGGCCTTCCAGGAGCGCGCCAGGCTGAAACAGGAAGCGACGAAGAAACTGGCCGAGGCGCGTAGCGAGCGCCTGGAACGCATCGCGCGCGAACGTGCCGAGATGATGGCGAAACGCAAGGCGGCGCGCGAGGCGAAAGAGCGCGCGGCGAAGGAAGCGGCGGAGAAGGCGGAGGCGGTATGAGTATGTTCGATTCCTTGAACTGTCATTCCCGCGCAGGCGGGAATCCAGCAAGAAATGCATCCCGCGTAGCGGGCAAGATCTTGCGGTCCTGCTACGCAGGAACGGATTTGATCGACTGGATTCCCGCCTGCGCGGGAATGACGAGGTGAGGAAGCACAGATGAACCCTATCGCCCATTCCCCCCACGCCCACGCCCCGGTCTCGATCCGCAAGGTGATGGTCTCGGTGATGCTGGCGCTCGCCCCCGCGACGCTGTTCGGCTTCTGGCTCTACGGCTGGCCGGCCATCAACCTGTGGGTGGTGTCGCTCATCGCCGCCATGCTGGGCGAGGCTTTCGTGCTGCGCTGGCAGCGGCGTGCGGTGCGCCCGGCGGTCATGGACGGCTCCGGCATCCTCACCGCCTGGCTGCTCGCGCTGTCGCTGCCGCCTTATGCGCCCTGGTGGATCGCGGTGCTGGGCAGCCTGTTCGCGGTGATCGTCGGCAAGCAGGTGTTCGGCGGGCTGGGGCAGAACGTGTTCAATCCGGCGATGGCGGCGCGCGTGATGCTGCTGATCTCCTTCCCGCTGGAGATGACCACCTGGGTCACGCCCGCGCCGCTGAGTTCCGCCAATGGCCTGAACCTGCTCGAAGGCTTGCGCGTCACCTTCCTGTCGCAGCCGGTGGACGGCATGGCCAGCGCCTCGCTGCTCGGCCATGTGAAGACCGGTTTCACCCAGGGCATGACGCTCGACCAGTCGCTCGCCGGTCTCTACGCGCCGCTCGACATGCTGTGGGGCAGCCGCGCCGGCAGCCTGGGCGAGACGGCGGCTCTGCTGCTGCTCATTGGCGGCCTGTTCCTCATCGCGCGCCGCATCATCACCTGGCATGCGCCGTTCGCCATGCTGCTCGGCGTGGCCGTCCCTGCGCTGTTGTTCAACGCCATCGACGGCAACCACTATGCCGGGCCGCTGTATCACCTGCTGACCGGAGGCGTGATGCTGGGCGCCTTCTTCATCATCACCGATCCGGTCACCTCGCCCAATACCGCGCTCGGACAGTTCATCTTCGGTCTCGGCTGCGGGCTGCTCACCTGGGTCATCCGCACCTTCGGCGCGTATCCGGAGGGCGTGGCCTTCGCCGTGCTGCTGATGAATGCGGCCACGCCGCTCATCGACACCTGGGTCAAACCGCGCATCTACGGGCGCGACCGCAAGGGTGCGGCGCTGGCGGGAGAGAAGAAATGAAGCTCGACGAATTGCGCGGCAGATTGAGTTATCAGGGCCTGCTGCTGGGCGGTGTGGCCTTGCTCACCAGTGCGGCGCTGGCTTTCGCCTCGCGCGCCACCGAAGCCGACATCAAGGCGGCGGAAGCGGCCGACCTCAAGGCGTCGCTGGCGCAGGTGCTGCCGGGCGAATACGACAACGACCTGCTCAAGGACACCGTCACCCTGCCGGGCAAGGAAGGAGATGTGCTGGTGTATCGCGGGCGTCGTGCGGGCAAGGTCGAAGCGGTGGTGTACCGCGTCACCGGTTATGGCTACTCCGGCGCCATCGTGTGCGTGATGGGTGTGTCGCGCGAGGGCAGGGTGCTCGGCGTACGCGTCATCAAGCATGCCGAGACGCCGGGGCTGGGCGACAAGATCGAACCGGCCAAGGCGAAGTGGATCTTCGGTTTCGACGGCAAGCATCTGGGCGACCCGCCCGTGGAGCAGTGGGCGGTGAAGAAGGACGGCGGCGTGTTCGACCAGTTCGCCGGCGCCACCATCACGCCGCGCGCGGTGGTGAAAGCGGTGAAGGGCGGACTGGAATTCTTCGACGCCAACAAATCAGCCCTGCTGGATGAGGGCGGAGGTATGGAATGAACGACAAATACGCACGCATCACCAGGGACGGCCTGTGGGACAACAATGTGGTGTTCGCGCAGATGCTGGCGCTGTGCCCGCTGCTGGCGGTGACCAGTTCCGCCACCAACGGTCTCGGCATGGGATTGGCGACGACTGCCGTGCTGCTGTGTTCCAACATCATCGTGTCCAGCGTGCGCCGCCTGGTCAGCCCCGAGGTGCGCATCCCGGTGTACATCGTGCTGATCGCCACGCTGGTCACGCTGGTGGATATGGGACTCAACGCCTGGGCGCACGAACTGTACAAGGTGCTCGGTCTGTTCATCGCACTGATCGTGGTGAACTGCGCCATCCTCGGCCGCGCAGAATCGTTCGCTTCCAAGAACGGTGTGTTCGACGCCGCGCTGGACGGGCTGATGATGGGACTGGGCTTCACGCTGGCGCTGGTGGCCATCGGCGGCGTGCGCGAGGTGCTGGGCAGCGGCACGCTGTTCGCCGGCGCGCACCTGCTGCTCGGCCCGGCGTTCGCCTTCCTCGAGACTACCATCGTGCCGGAATACAGGGGATTCCTGCTGATGATCCTGCCGCCGGGCGGATTCATGGCGGTGGGTTTCCTTCTGGCGTGGAAGCGCGTGCTCGACCGCAAGCGCGCGGAACGTGCCGCGCTCGTGGCGCAGGAGGCGTGACATGCAGATCGGCGTCGCTTACTCCGAACCTGCGGGTCAATTGTGGCTGCGCATCGAAGTGGCCGAGGATGCCACGGTGCAGTCTGCCATCGAGCAATCCGGCATCCTCGCCAAGTTCCCGCATCTGGTGCTGGGTGAATGCACGGTCGGCATCTTCGGCCGCGCCGCCGAACTGGACGACGGGCTCAAGCCAGGTGACCGCATCGAGATCTACCGTCCCATCACCGCCGATCCGGCGACTGTGCCGCGCCGCAAGACTCCCGGTGACGATGATGAGTAGGAGCTTGCTTCAGCCGGTATCCTGCCTCGAATCGGTGTCTGGTGCGCCTGTTCCATTGCTGTTGGGGTTGTCAGGCTTGATCGAGGAGGCATGAACATGAGGAAGCCCACGCTGCAGCAGCGCATCAGGGCCAAGAGGCGCAGCCAGACGCTGATTGTCGGCGTGGTCGGTTACACCGCAGAGACCTGGGCGGAGGTGAAGGCCACTGCCAGCGATCCGCATTGCTTTGAGGAAAGCTTCGAGAAGTGGCATGAGGCGGCGGTCGCTGCGCGCAGGTCGTTCCTGCGTTCCGGCGTGCGTGCGATCGAACACCGGATCGACCCGGCAGTGTTCGCCGAGTGGTGTGCGCGGCATCGGCAGGAGAACAATGCCAACTCGCGTGCGGAATTCGTTTCGGAGAAGCTGGGCGAGGCCTGCGGATGAGGCCGGATATTAACCCGGGCTGGCGGTAAAAAGGGCCGGCGGGATAAGCAGGCCCTTTCCCCTTATGACGGAGATGGCCTCAAACGGCTGGATGTCGCCCACCAAACTGGTGCAGTGCCAGCCCGAGCACGATGCTGGCCGTGCCGACCCACACCTGCGGCAGGATGGCTTCGTCGTTCAACGCATGGCCGAGCATGAGCGCCATCACCGGCGTGATGAGGGTGATCAGCGCGACGCGGCCGGTGTCCATGTGCTTGATCAGGTAGTAGTACAGCGCGAACCCCAGCACCGAGCCGAACACGCCCAGATACAGCGTCGCCGCCACCGACTGTTGCGGCGCGCCGTGCGGCACGTGCCCGTCCAGCGCCCACCACGCGAGCAGGAACAGCGGCAGGGAGACGGTGAGCGTGCCGCAGGTCATCGCCAGCGGCGGGCTGTCGTCGCCGATGCGCTTGATCCACACCAGCCCCAGCGACTGCGCGGTGACGGCGCAGAGCAGGGTGACGATGCCGAGGCCCGCGTTGGAACCGAGATCGAGTCCGCCACGGAACACCAGCAGCAGGCCGAGCACGCCGAGCAGCATGCCCGCCACCTTGTTGCGGGTGAGCGCTACTTCCTCCAGCCACAGCATGGCGCCGAGGCTGGTGATGAGCGGCGACAGGCCGAACAGCACCGCGATCATCCCCGAGCTCACGTATTGCGCCGACCAGTAGGTGAGCGCCATCGCCAGGAACATGCTCAGCCCGCCCGCCACATACGCCTGCAGCGCCTTACGGTGCAGCGGGAAGCGGATGCGGAACAGCGCCAGCAGCGCGATGCACAGCAGCACGCCGATGGCCATGCGCGCGAACACCGCAAAGCTGAAGCCGATGCCCAGCGAACTCCACTTGATGGCGAGCGGCGTGGTGGACCAGATGAGGACGACCGAAACGAAGGCTGCCGGTAAGGACACGATTTTCTCCAAGGCTTTACATACAAGCCGTCCGCATGAGCCGTGTCGCGGACGGTGAAAAAACAAAAAGGCCACAGAGGGAAGTCTGTGGCCTTGGGATGATCGGTTGCGACTGGATGCTGTCTACTGCGAACCTCCCGGGCCACTGCGCGCGATGCGCCATACCGCGCGCTTCGGCGCTACGGGCAGCAGTCGTGCATGGCAGGGACGGAAGGTGTGCGAGTTCATGGGACGGATTATGGGTGCGCGGGAAGCGCGGCGTCAACCCGGTTCCGTCAGCTCGTCATTCAGGCAGCCGAGCGGTTCGCCCAGCGTGCCGTCCGCGCCGGTCTCGAAACGCACCAGGTAGATCTCCGCGTCCGGCATCTCTTCGGCGTGGCCGACGTTGACCACCACGCCGCGCGTGCCGGCGGCGACCAGCAGCGCATCTGCCGCCGCGCCGGGGACGGCGCTCGCGCCGCTCTCCTCCAGCGCCTCGTTGTACAGGTCGCACGCGGCGAACACCATGTCGCCCATCCCGAATCTGCTCATGCCGTCTCCTTCTGTTTCTTCAGGTGCATCGCCAGCGCGGCATCCATCATCGCCACATGGGTGTCGAACCAGTCCATCAATCCTTCCTTCACATAGGCGCGCACCAGTGGCAGGTGGCCGCGCTTCAGGCTGCGGTTGAGCTGTTGCAATTCGCCCAGCACGCGGTGATGGTCACCCTCGTGCTCCGGCAGGCCGCGATACTTGGTGTCGCGCATCAGCTTGCCCTCGGCGATGAAATGCTCGCGCGTGTGGTTCACCAGCTGCTGGAACAGCGCCGGGAACTCGGCGGCGCTGGCCGCATGCAGCGCGGACACCAGCGCCACGAACTCGCGATGCGTCGCGTCCATCTCCGTCATGCCCAGCGCATGGCGCGCATCGTCGAAGACGGCCGGATGCGTTATGCCGCTTCCAGCGCCGCGACCGTACCCTGCGCTTCGGCGAGGAAGTCGGCCACGTCGGCGTTCACGATCTCGATGTTCATGCGTCCCAGATAACGCTTCTCCTTGTCCGTCGGATGCGGGATCAGCGCCCAGCCTGCCGGCTTGTCCGCGCCGAAGATCACGTCGGAGAACACCATGCGGTCGGTGTCGCGGTTGAAGCGCATGCCCAGCGTCACGTAGCGCTTGTTCTGGCGCGAACGCTTGATGAAGGAAGGGATGGCGAAGCCGCCCATCAGCTCGGTGATGTAATCCACGAAATCGGCGTCCGACGCGATGTAGTTCGATTCCGGCAGCGGCGTGCCCAGCGGCTTGAACAGCACCGGCAGCGTGGTATCCACCGCCTCCTGCTCGACCGGCGCATAGGCCGTGCCGTCGTACTGGAACAGCTTGAAGCGGAAGCCGGTGCCGGACACGCGCGCGATGCCGGTGATCAGCGTGTGCGGCGTGGTTGCGTACTGCAGTTGCAACTGCGTGTCGCGGTTGCAGTCGACGATGCAGGGCAGCTTCTGCTGCGCCAGCCAGGCATGCAGCGGCGAGGCGCTCCACTGCGTATCGCGGTAAGTGGCATCGAGGAACTTGTTCACCGCGCTGCGGCCGCGCTTCAGTTCCACGTTCATCGCCGCACGCGGGAACTCGTACATCAGCTTGGGCGCCATAGGCTGGCCGTTGTTCATCGCCAGGATCAGGCTGTCGCTGTCGGCCGGGATGGCGCGGCCGTCTGCCGCTGTCACCCCATTCAGCGCGCCGGCGCCGAGATAGGGCACGACGCTGCCGTCGCGCAGGCCGGAAAGGATGTCGTCGAATACGCTGCTCATGGGTATGGCTCCTCGTGATGATGGACGGGCAATCAATTGCAACAGGCGTTGCAATAAGCGCGCCAGAACGCGTAAGCCGTGTCGGCGCGGGTTGCGGCGGGAGGGCTTTGGAGCAAATGCGACAAGTCCTGGAAACTTGTCGGACAAGGAGGAGGTAGGGGGAGGGAGCCCGAATTGGGTGCAAGGAAGGCTGCTTTTCCGGGCATCCAGACAGTGCGCGGATGGTATGATGCGCGCTGTTTTTATTGTTTCCCGGGGCGGCTCCCGGGATTGGAAGCTTTGAGAGATCGGTGAGTAAATGAAAAGCAGTGAAATCCGCCAGAAATTCCTGGATTATTTCGCCTCCAAAGGCCATACCGTAGTCGCCTCCAGTTCGCTGGTGCCGCATGAGGACCCGACGCTGCTGTTCACCAACGCGGGGATGAACCAGTTCAAAGACGTGTTCCTCGGTTTCGACAAGCGGCCCTACACCCGCGCCGCGTCGTCGCAAAAGTGCGTGCGCGCCGGCGGCAAGCACAACGATCTGGAGAACGTCGGTTACACCGCGCGCCACCACACCTTCTTCGAGATGCTGGGCAACTTCAGCTTCGGCGACTATTTCAAGCGCGACGCGATCAAGTACGCGTGGGAGTTGCTGACCGAGGTGTTCAAGCTGCCGAAGGAAAAGCTCTACGTCACCGTGTATGCCGAGGACGACGAGGCATACGACATCTGGACGAAAGAGATGGGGCTGACGCCGGACCGTGTGATCCGCATCGGCGACAACAAGGGCGCGCGCTACGCCTCCGACAACTTCTGGATGATGGGCGACACCGGCCCCTGCGGCCCCTGCACCGAGATCTTCTACGACCACGGCGAGCATATCCCCGGCGGCCTGCCCGGATCGCCCGAGGAAGACGGCGACCGCTACATCGAGATCTGGAACAACGTGTTCATGCAGTTCAACCGCGACGAACAGGGCGTAATGCATCCGCTGCCCAAGCCTTCGGTCGATACCGGCATGGGACTGGAGCGCATCTCCGCGGTGCTGCAGGGCGTGCATGCGAACTACGAGATCGACCTGTTCCAGGCGCTGATCAAGGCCGCGGCGCGCGAGACCAACTGCGCCGACATGGATTCCCCCTCGCTGAAGGTGCTGGCCGACCACATCCGTGCCTGCTCCTTCCTCATCGCCGACGGCGTGATCCCCGGCAACGAGGGTCGCGGCTACGTGCTGCGCCGCATCATCCGCCGCGCGATCCGCCACGGCTACAAGCTGGGCGCGCGCGGCCCGTTCTTCTACAACATGGTGGAAGACCTGGTCGGGCAGATGGGCAGCGCCTATCCGGAACTGGTCGCCGAACACGTGCGCGTGAAAGGCGTGCTCAAGCTGGAAGAGGAGCGATTCTTCGCCACCATCGAGCATGGCATGGCGATCCTCGAAGCCGAGCTGGCCGGGATGGAAAAGACGGGCGCCAAGGTGTTCGACGGCGAGACCGCCTTCAAGCTGCACGACACCTACGGCTTCCCGCTCGATCTGACCGCCGACATCTGCCGCGAGCGCGGTGTGTCGGTGGACGATGCCGCGTTCAACGCCGCGATGGCGCGCCAGAAGGAGCAGGCGCGTGCCGCGGGCAAGTTCAAGATGGCTGCCAACCTGGAATATTCCGGCCCGGCCACGACCTTCCACGGTTATGAGACGCTGGAGCACAAGGGCAACGTGCTCGCGCTGTACAAGGACGGCGTGGAGGTGAACGAGTTGAAAGAGGGCGAGATGGGCGTGGTGGTGCTGGACGACACCCCGTTCTATGCCGAGTCAGGCGGTCAGGTGGGCGACCGCGGCGAGCTGCGCAGCGTGCACGGCATCTTCGCGGTCGAGGACACACAGAAGATCCAGGCGGCGGTGTTTGGCCATCACGGCGTGGTGAAGACCGGCAAGCTCTCCGTGGGCAACGGCGTCACGGCGCGCGTGGATATGCAGGCGCGCGCGCGCACCGAGCGTAACCACTCGGTGACGCACCTGATGCACAAGGCCTTGCGCGAGGTGCTGGGCCCTCACGTGCAGCAGAAGGGTTCGCAGGTCGATCCGGACAAGACGCGCTTCGACTTCGTGCAGAACCAGCCGCTGACCGATGCCGAGATCCGTCGCGTGGAAGCTATCGTCAATGCCGAGATTCTGGCCAACAGCGCGACCGATGCCAGCGTGATGGCCATCGAGGACGCGCAGAAGACCGGAGCGATGATGCTGTTCGGCGAGAAGTACGGCGACGAGGTGCGCGTGCTTTCCATAGGCAGCTCCAAGGAACTGTGCGGCGGCACGCATGTGAAGCGCACCGGCGACATCGGCCTGTTCAAGATCGTGGCCGAGAGCGGCGTGGCCGCCGGCGTGCGCCGCGTCGAGGCGGTGACCGGCGAAGGCGCGCTGACGCTGGTGCAGCAGAAGGAGCAGCAATTGCAGCAGGTGGCCGACGCCGTGAAGGCGCAGCCGCAGGAAGCCGCTGCGCGCGTGGCGCAGATCATGGACAACGTGAAGGCTCTGGAAAAGGAACTCGCCGCGCTGAAATCGAAGCTCGCTTCCGCGCAGGGCGACGAACTGGTCGCGCAGGCGCAGGACATCAACGGCGTGAAGGTGCTGGCCGCGAAGCTGGACGGCGCCGATGCCGCCACGCTGCGCGAGACCATGGACAAGCTCAAGGACAAGCTGAAATCTGCCGTCATCGTGCTGGCTACCGTTGCAGACGGCAAGGTGGCACTGGCTGCCGGTGTGACCGCGGATCAGACAGCGAAGGTCAAGGCCGGAGAACTGGTCAACTTCGTCGCCCAGCAGGTGGGCGGCAAGGGTGGGGGCAAGCCGGACATGGCGATGGCCGGCGGCACGCAGCCTGAACATCTGGCCAAGGCGCTGGCTGGTGTCGCAGACTGGGTGAAATCGAAGGCATAGGAGGAGCAGTTGGCGGCTGCGAGGAAGATCCCGAAGATACGCAAGGTGTTGCTGATCGGCGACGATAGTCAGCTTGCGGACTGGGCGCAGCTTCTTGCCGTCGATCCAGAGACGCACCTCGATTTCATCGTGCTGCCGGTCGGCGACGGCAAGGAGGTGGTCGGATGGCTGGGCAAGGTTGGTGCGAAGCAACTGCCGCAGCTCATCCTGCTGGATCTGCAATTGCCGAAACTGGACGGTCTGGCCGTGTTGCGCACCCTGCGCAACAACGTCGCGACCCGGGAAGTTCCCGTGATCGGATTCTCCGCAGAGTACACCCAACATGATGTGCAGATGGGCTACAAGGTCGGCGCGAACGTCTGCGTTGCAAAGCCGGCCAGCCAGGAGGAGTTCGCGGCGCTCGTCGAACAGCAGCTGACCTACTGGCTGGGGCCGCGGCAGCAGGAACTGGCGCTGGCCACGAATTGAATCACTAAGCCCCGCATCCGCAGGGCGCCGTTCTTTCAGAACGGCAGTTGCAGCGTCTGGTTACCTTGCAGCAGCACGCGGCGGAAGTCGTCCTGGATGCGCTTCAGCGCGGCCTCGTCGTCCGCCTCGAAGCGCAGCACGATCACCGGCGTGGTGTTGGAGGCGCGCATCAGGCCGAAGCCGTCGGCGTATTCGACGCGCAGGCCGTCGACGGTGATGATGTCGTGCGCGTCGGTGAACTTGGCTTCTTTCGACAGGCGCTCGATCAGTGCGTGGTTCTCGCCTTCCTGCAGCTTGATGTGCAACTCGGGCGTGCTGACGGCATCGGGCAGCGCGTTCAGCGTGGCGCTGGCGTCGGCCACCTTGCTCAGGATCTCCAGCAGGCGCGCGCCGGCGTAGAGGCCGTCGTCGAAGCCGTACCAGCGCTCCTTGAAGAACACGTGGCCGCTCATCTCGCCGGCGAGCAGCGAGCCGGTCTCCTTCATCTTGGCTTTCACCAGCGAGTGGCCGGTCTTCCACAGCAACGGTTTGCCGCCGTGTTCGCGTATCCAGGCGAACAGGTTGCGCGTGGATTTCACGTCGAAGATGATGTCCGCGCCGGGGTTGCGGGAGAGCACGTCGGCGGCGAACAGCATCAGCTGGCGGTCCGGGTAGATGACCCTGCCGTCCTTGGTGACCACACCCAGGCGGTCGCCGTCGCCGTCGAAGGCCAGTCCCAGCTCGTCGCCGTTGTTCTTCAGCGCTTCGATCAGGTCTTCCAGATTGTGCGGGTCGGAAGGATCGGGATGGTGGTTGGGGAAGTTGCCGTCCACCTCGCAGTACATCTCGGTGACTTCGCAGCCGAGGCCGCGATACAGCTTCGCGGCGAAGTCGCCGGCGACGCCGTTGCCGCAGTCCACGGTGATTTTCATCGGGCGCGCGAGTTTGATGTCGCCGACGATGCGCGCATGGTATTCAGGCGCGATGTCGTATTGCGAATAGCTGCCGTTGCCGTGGGCGAGGTCGCCGCTTTCGATGCGTGCGCGCAACGACTGGATGGTGTCGCCGGACAGCGTCTCGCCCGCCAGCACCATCTTCAGGCCGTTGTAGTCGGGCGGGTTGTGGCTGCCGGTGATCATCACGCCGCAGTCGGTCTTCAACTGGAACGCGGCGAAATACACCATGGGCGTGGCGACGCGGCCCACATCGATGACGTCGATGCCGCTCTTGCGGATGCCGCGCGCCAGCGCGTGGGCGAAGCCCGCACCGGACAGGCGTCCGTCGCGGCCGATGGCGATGGCGCGTTGCTTGCGCGCGACCGCCTCCGAGCCGATCGCATGGCCGATCCGTTCGACGATCTCGTCGGTCAGCGTCTTTTCTACGATGCCGCGGATGTCGTAGGCCTTGAAGATCTCGCGTGGAATAGTGGTCATGGTCTTACTCTGTCATCAATGGTTGAAGTTCCTGCCACACCCGGTCCGGCGTGAGTTTGGTCATGCAGTCGAAATGTCCCAGCGGACATACACGTTTGAAGCAGGGGCTGCAGCTCATGTCGAGTTTCAGCACGCGCGCCTTGTCGGACAGGGGCGGGGTGAACTGCGGGCTGCTGGAGCCGAAGATCGCGATCATCGGCCGGTCGAGTGCCGCAGCCATGTGCATCAGGCCGGAGTCGTTGCTGACGACCAGTTTTGCGCAGGATAACAGTGCCACCGCATCGCCGAGGTCGGTGCGTCCGCACAGGTTGACGCAGGCATGGCCGGCAAGCGCATCGATCTCGTCCGCGACGGCCTTGTCCTTGCCCGAGCCGAACAGCCAGACTACATAGCCTCGCGCGATCAGGCGACGGGCCAGTTCGGCGTAATAGGCCGACGGCCAGCGCTTGGCGGGGCCGTATTCCGCGCCGGGGCAGAACGCGGCGACGGGTTTATTCAGCGTCAGGGCCAATTTGCCGAGCGCGGCGTCGCGCTGCGCATCGGAGACATTCAGTTGCGGATCGGCCAAGGGGCGCGGGATGACGCCGTTCGCGTCCTCGGCCAGTTGCGCGAAGCGCTCTACCATCAGCGGCAGCGCCTGCTTGTCGAGCTTGCGCGCATCGTTCAGCAGTCCGTAGCGCATCTCGCCGACGAAGCCGGTGCGCAGCGGGATGCCGGCGAAGAACGGCGCGAGCGCGGACTTCAGCGAGTTGGGGGTGACGATGACCTGGTTGTAACGCGCGGGACGCAGCGACCTGCCGAGGCGGTAGCGCGCGCCGAGTTGCAGCGCGCCGTGCGGAAACGGGTTGACGATGACGTCGGCGACCTCGGGCATCAGGCTCAGCAGCTTTTCGGTCCAGGGCGGCGCCAGCACGTCGATGCGGCAGCCGGGATGGCGCTGGGCGAGGCGTCGCAGCATCGGCTGCATCAGCATGCAGTCGCCGACCCAGCTCGGCGCGATGACGAGGATTTTTTGCATGGGGGCTTGCAGCCTGTAACCGGTGGTCTGTAGCGGGTAGCCGATCAGAGGTTTTGCTACGCGCTACTCGCCACAAGCCACCAGCTCAGTGATGTCCCTTGGGAAGCTCGCCCTTGAAGCGATACAGTTCGCTGCAATACGGGCAGCGGACTTCCTTGCCGTGCGCGAACGAGAGCCCCACGCGGGGATGGCGATCCCCCTCAGGGGAGTTGGGCATCGGGCAGGTCAGCGGCAGGTCGTCCGCGGTGACCTCGATGTAGCGCTGGGTGATGTCCTGATTGCTCATGGGGTGCTCCTCAGACGTAGTCCAGCCAGTCGGTGTGCTGCGGATGCTTGCCCGCGACGCAGTCGAAATAGGCCTTCTGCAGGCGTTCGGTGATCGGGCCGCGGCAGCCTGCACCGATCTGGCGCTGATCCAGTTCGCGGATCGGCGTGACTTCCGCCGCGGTGCCGGTGAAGAACGCTTCGTCGGCGCAGTAGATCTCGTCGCGGGTGATGCGCTTCTCGATGACCTCGATGCCCATTTCCTTGGCCAGCGTGATGATGGAATCGCGGGTGATGCCTTCCAGGCAGGAAGTCAGATCCGGCGTGTACAGCTTGCCCTTCTTCACGATGAACAGGTTCTCGCCAGCGCCTTCGGCCACGTAGCCGTCCACGTCCAGCAACAGCGCCTCGTCGTAGTTGTCGTTGGCGACTTCCTGGTGCGCGAGGATGGAGTTCGCGTAGGTCGTCACCGACTTCGCGCGGCACATGTTCACGTTGACATGGTGGCGGGTGAAGCTGGAGGTCTTGATGCGGATGCCGCGGGCCATGCCTTCCTCGCCCAGATACGCGCCCCAGGGCCAGGCCGCGACTGCGACATGGGTGGACAGCGTCTTGGCGGCGATGCCCATCGCCTCGGAGCCGTAGAAGGCGATCGGGCGGATATAGCAGGACTTCAGCTTGTTGGCGCGCACGACCTCGCGGTGCGCCTCCATCACGGTCTCCTTGTCCCACGGCATCTTCATCTGGAAGATGTGCGCGGAGTTGAACAGCCGGTCGGTGTGCTCCTTCAGGCGGAAGATCGCCGTGCCTTTCTCGGCCTCGTAGGCGCGCAGGCCCTCGAACACGCCCATGCCGTAATGCAGGGTATGGGTCAGCACATGGGTGTTGGCTTCGCGCCAGGGCACGAGTTTTCCGTCGTACCAGATGAAGCCGTCGCGGTCGGACATCGACATAATCAGGGTTCCTTAAGGGTGGGCCGGTTGCAAAGCGCGGATTCTAGCGTTTCCGGCCGGAATTATGAAGCCGGGGCTCAAATTTCCGCCGCCAGGGGGAGTTTTACGGCAAGGCAATTCGGGTATGATGGATCCGGTTGCATCGGATTCGATGCGCGATCTACCGACGATGGCAGTGAAGACCATTTTAGAGATGACACAACTTCCCGAGATCACCGCAGAGACCACCACCACGCAGGAAGACAAGCTGCGCCGCGATTTGCTCATCTTCGCCTGCGCATTCATGAATTTTGCGGTCGTGCTGTGGTTGGCGATCTACTGGATGATGGGGCTGCAATTCTCGACCAACATTCCGCTCGGCTATCAGCTAGTTTCGCTGGGCTCGCTGGTGTACTACCTCCGGAGCCGGAATTTTGCAGTATTCCGTTTCATCCAGCTGGCGCTGTTCCTGTTCGTTCCGTTCGTCATGCAGTGGAGCATAGGCAGTTCGGTCACTTCCAGCGGCGTGATGCTGTGGGCGCTGCTCGCGCCCATCGGCGCGCTGGTGGTTTCGGGCTGGCGCGACTCCGTGCCGTGGTTCATCGCCTATATGGTGATGACCGTGATCTCCGGCGTCTTCGATTACTACCTCAGCGGCGGCGGACAGGGTGGCATCCCGATGAAGACCATAGGCTTCTTCTTCGCGCTGAACTTCGCCGCGATGTCCTCGATCATCTATTTCCTGGTGCGCTACTTCGTCGTCGAGATGGACAAGATCAAGACCCAGCTCGACCTGCAGCACCAGTTGCTGGCCGAGGAGCAGAAAAAGTCCGAGCGCGTGCTGCTCAACGTGCTGCCCGTCAGCATCGCGCAGCGCCTGAAGGATCACCAGGGGCTGATCGCGGACGGCTATGCCGACGTGACGGTGATGTTCGCCGACCTGGTGAACTTCACGCAGTTGACCGAATCGCTGTCGCCGGAGCAGATGGTGGCGTTGCTGAACACGATATTCTCCGGTTTCGACGAGCTGTGCGAAAAATACGGCGTCGAGAAGATCAAGACCATAGGCGACGCGTACATGGTGGTCGGCGGGCTGAATCGCGAGCAGACCGACTATACCCGGGACATCGCCGACCTCGCGCTGGAGATGAGGGCGTTCCTGCGCGACCACCCCGACCTGTCCAGGTTCAGGCTGGGCATCCACACCGGCATCGCGACCGGGCCGGTGGTCGCCGGCGTGATCGGCACCAAGCGTTTCATCTACGACCTGTGGGGCGACACCGTGAACATCGCCAGCCGCCTGACCGACGAGGCGGTGCAGGACGTAATCCAGGTGGACAAGACCACCTATAATCGCATCAAACACGGTTATGCCTTCGAGCCTCCGGCCACGATCCATGTCAAGGGCAAGGGCGAGATGGTAATGTACCGGCTTACAGCCAGGCTGGACGACTCGCTTGCGCGGCAACGCATCGCCGCCGGGGCGGCGTCCTGAAATATCGACGGTTTTACAAGGCAGTCAATCAATAACAACAAGGAGGTACATCATGCAGGAAAGCTCGACACAAACGGCGGACGGCGAAAGCCGCGAGCTGCTGACGTTCACGCTGGGCAGCGAGGAGTACGGCATCGACATCCTCAAGGTCCAGGAGATCCGCGGCTACGACGCGGTGACCACGATCGCGAACGCGCCGGACTTCATCAAGGGCGTGATCAACCTGCGCGGCATCATCGTGCCCATCGTGGACATGCGCATCAAGTTCAACCTGGGCAACGTGACCTATAACAACCTGACCGTGGTCATCATCCTGAACGTGGCGAACCGCGTGGTCGGCATGGTCGTGGACGGCGTTTCCGACGTGATCGCGCTGACCGCGGATCAGGTGAAGGCCGCGCCGGAATTCAGCGGCGCGATGGACACCCAGTACATCACCGGACTGGGCACCGTGGACGAGCGCATGATCATCATCGTCGACATCGAGAAACTGATGACCAGCCGCGACATGGATCTGGTCGAAGCTGTGGCAAGCTGATTACGCACCGAACAATAAAAGGAAAATCATCATGGCAAATATGACAGTAGGGAAGCGGCTGGGTCTGGGTTTTGGCGCGGTGATCGTGCTGATGATCATCATTGCAGTGATTGCCATCAACAGCATGCGCGAGGCCGACTCGGGCATCGAAGAGGTCGTTCAGAAAGAGTTTCCCAAGACCGTGCAGGCAAATAACATCATCGATGCGGTTAACAGCATCGGCTTACTGATGCGCGATTCGCTGCTGGTTACGGGGCAGGCGAACGCGCTGGAGGAAGTGAAAAAGATCGACGCCAAGCGCGCAATCATCAAGGATAACCTCGACAAGCTGCACGAGTCGATCAAGTCCGAGAAGGGACTCGCGGCGCTGAAGGCGGTGGATGAGGCGCGCAGCCAATATGTCGGCAGCCAGGATGAGTTCATCAAGCTGATCGAGGCTGGGCGGCAGGAGGAAGCCAGGATATTGCTGATGGAAAAGGCGATGGCGCTGCAGGATCGTTACATCGTGACGGTGAATGAGTTGATTGCGTTGCAGACCGAGCGTCTGAACGAGATCGGCACCGAGGTGGAGGAAGGCGTCAATCAGGCAATCATGATGATCGTCGTGCTGTCCGTCATCGCGCTGGTCGTTGCGATCGTGATCGCGCTGATGATCGTGCGCAACCTGATGAAGCAACTGGGCGGCGAACCGGATTATGCGGCCGAGGCGGTGCACAAGATCGCCGGCGGCGACCTGACGCACAACCTGGACATCAAGCCGGGCGACACCACCAGCCTGCTGTACTCGCTGAAGACCATGCAGGACAGCCTGCGTGCGATCGTTGCCGAGATCAAGAACATCGTCGAAGCGGCGGCGATCCGGGGCGACTTCAGCGTCAAGATGGACCTCTCCGGCAAGGCGGGCTACACCAAGGAACTGTCCGACCTGCTGAACAGCCTGTCCGACGTCTCCGAGACCGGCCTGAACGACGTCACCCGCGTCGCCACCGCGCTGGCCAACGGCGACTTGAGCCAGAAGATCACCAAGGACTACCCGGGCGTATTCGGCCAGACCAAGAACGGCGTCAACAACACCGTGGACGCGCTGACCAAGATCGTCGCCGAGATCAAGAACATCGTCGAAGCGGCTGCGGTGCGCGGCGACTTCACGGTCAAGATGGACATGTCCGGCAAGGCGGGCTACACCAAGGAACTGTCCGAACTGCTGAACCAGCTGTCCAACGTCACCGAAACCGGCCTGCAGGACGTCAACCGCGTGGCCAACGCACTGGCCAAGGGCGACCTGACCCAGACCATCGTCAAGGACTACCCCGGCATCTTCGGCGAGACCAAGGCTGCGGTGAACGGCACCGTGACCAACCTCAAGGACCTGGTCGGCCAGATCAAGGACTCGACCGACACCATCAACACCGCCGCCAAGGAAATCGCCTCCGGCAACGCCGACCTGTCGCAGCGCACCGAGGAACAGGCCTCCAGCCTGGAAGAGACCGCCTCCAGCATGGAAGAGCTGACCTCCACGGTGAAGCAGAACGCCGAGAACGCCAAGCAGGCGAACCAGCTTGCGATCAGCAGCTCCGACATCGCCGTCAAGGGCGGCGCGGTGGTGGGCGAAGTCGTCACCACCATGGACCAGATCAACGAAGCCAGCCGCAAGATCGTGGACATCATCTCGGTGATCGACGGCATCGCGTTCCAGACCAACATCCTGGCGCTGAATGCGGCGGTCGAGGCGGCGCGCGCCGGCGAACAGGGCCGCGGCTTCGCGGTGGTGGCGGGCGAAGTGCGCAACCTGGCCCAACGAAGCGCGGCGGCAGCCAAGGAGATCAAGCAACTGATCGACAACTCGGTGGAGAAGGTCGAGGGCGGCAGCAAGCTGGTGGCGCAGGCCGGCCAGACGATGGAAGAGATCGTGACCAGCATCAAGCGCGTGACCGACATCATGTCGGAGATCACCGCGGCCTCGACGGAGCAGAGCGCGGGCATCGAGCAGGTGAACCTGGCGATCACGCAGATGGACGAAGTGACGCAGCAGAACGCGGCGCTGGTGGAGGAAGCGGCGGCGGCGGCGGAATCGCTGGAAGAGCAGGCGCAGAACCTGTCGGTGGCGGTGGCGACGTTCAAGGTGGACGAGAGCACGGCGGTGGCGGTGAGCCGCGCGCCGGCAGCGCGTCCGGCTGCACCGGCCCGCAAGGCGGCCCCGGCGAAGGCGCCGGCCAAGGCGGTCGCCAAGCCCAAGGCTGCGAAGCCGGCCGAGGGCGAAGAGGAGTGGGAAGAGTTCTGATCGCGGCACGGGGGCTTAGGCCCCCGTTCTGCCGCAATCGGGAAAACAGTTTCGGTATGGACGGCACAGGCTGTTCCATACCGAAGTTGTTTCGGGGAAGCGTTGAACAAATATGGTTTTGTCGTTCCCGCGAAAGCGGGAACCCGGTTAAATCAACAGATTGGATTCCCGTTTTCGCGGGAATGACGATTTAATCTGCACAACTTTAGCTGGGTAAATCGCAGGGATTAAAGGGAGACGGGCAGTGAAAAACAATCAACCGGTAACGAATGTCGAATATGTGGTCAAGGAGACGGATTCGATTGTTTCCAAGACGGATCTTAAAGGCATCATCACTTATGTGAATGAGGATTTTTTGCGTGTCAGCGGTTTCGTCGAATCCGAGTTGCTGGGGGTGAATCACAACGTTGTTCGACATCCGGATATGCCGCCCGAGGCTTTTGCAGATCTCTGGCGCACTTTGAAAGATGGTCGCCCATGGACCGGCCTGGTCAAGAATCGTTGCAAAAATGGTGATTTTTACTGGGTCGTGGCGAACGTTACCCCGATATTTGAGAATGGCCAGCATGTAGGCTATATGTCGGTTCGTAGCAAGCCGACGCAGGAACAAATCAATGCAGCATCGACTGCGTATGCTCTGTTCCGCAGCGGCAATGCGGGTGGTCTGTGCATCAGGGATGGTAGCGTGGTCAAGCCCGGCATGCTGGATAAGTTCAACCTTTTCAAGAATGCATCCATCAAGACTCGCATGCTGACATCACTGGTGGCGATGTCGGCAGCAATGATAGTCGTAGGCGGGCTGGGTTTGCTCGGTATGGCCAAGAGCAATGAGGGACTGCGTTCCGTCTATTTGGACCGCACAGTACCTCTGGAACAAATCGCCGAGATATCCGATTTGATGAACCAGAATATCCGCCAGTTGCATCTGGCCAGTATGCATGACCCACGCATGGAAGAAAGTCGTTTGCACAATCACCCGATTGCGATGCATCTGGATGAAGTGGACAACAATATCGCCGAAATCACGAAGATATGGGAGGCCTTCATGGCTACCACTCTGACTGAAGAGGAGAGGGGGCTTGCGGAGAAGTATGCGGCGTTGCGCAAACAGTTCGTCAAGGATGGCTTATTGGTTGCCAAAGAGCAATACAAAGCTGGGCGCTATGCGGAGGGCAACACGACCCTGATCAAGGTGGCAAACCCCAAGGGCTCCGAGGCCCTGGAAATGGCGGACGAACTTAAGGCGCTGCAATCTCGCATTGCCAAGGAAGAGTTCGATGCGGCTGAATTGCGATATCACGCCACCCGTAACCAGGCGGTCACACTGATAGTGGTTGGTGTACTGCTGGCGATCTGGGCGCTGTTTACCCTCATGTCCGGAATCATACGCCCGATCTCTCAGGTCATAGACCTGTTGCGGTTAATCTCTCAGGGCAAGTACGACAACACCTTCGCCATCAAGCGCCAAGATGAGATAGGGAAGTTGCTGAACGCTCTTAAATCCATGCAGATCAAGCAGGGCTTCGATGTCGCCGATGCGTTGCGAGTGTCCAACGAGAATCTGCGCATCAAGATTGGTCTGGATAACGTTTCTACCAGTGTGATGATTTCCGATACTGAGCGCAATATCATCTACATGAACAAAGCCGTGGTTGACCTGATGCAAATCGCCGAGTCGGATATCCGGAAGGAGTTGCCAAACTTTAGGGCCACCGACTTGTTGGGAGGCAGCATAGACGCATTCCACAAGAATCCAGCCCATCAGAAATCTATGTTGGCGAGCCTGAGTACTACGCACCGCACCGAGATCAGGATTGGCGGTCGAACTTTTGCCCTAGCAGCCAATCCGGTTATCAACGAACGTGGTACTCGTTTGGGAACCGCGCTTGAATGGAAGGATAGGACCGCAGAGGTTGCTGTCGAGAAAGAAATTGCTGAGATTGTTGAAGGTGCAGTACAGGGTGACTTCGCTAACCGTATCGACATGAATGGAAAAGAAGGCTTCTTCAAGCAGCTTGGTGATGGAATTAACAAACTTATGGAGACATCCGATACCGGTTTGCAGGAAGTCGTGCGCATGCTCGGGGCGCTGGCGCGCGGCGACCTGACCGACCGCATCACCAACGATTATCAGGGAACCTTCGGGCAGTTGAAGGACGACGCGAACCTGACGGCGGAGAAGCTGGGCCAGATCATCCGCGAGATCAAGGAGGCGACCGACACCATCAACACCGCCGCGCAGGAGATCGCCGCCGGCAACAGCGACCTGTCCCAACGCACCGAGGAGCAGGCCTCCAGCCTGGAGGAGACCGCTTCCAGCATGGAGGAACTGACCTCCACGGTGAAGCAGAACGCCGAGAACGCCAAGCAGGCGAACCAGCTCGCGATCAGCAGTTCCGACATCGCCGTCAAGGGCGGGCAAGTCGTGCACGAGGTGGTTACGACGATGGACTCGATCAACGAATCCAGCCGCAAGATCGTGGACATCATCTCGGTGATCGACGGCATCGCATTCCAGACCAACATCCTCGCTCTGAACGCGGCGGTCGAAGCCGCCCGCGCTGGCGAGCAGGGCCGCGGCTTCGCAGTGGTGGCGGGCGAAGTGCGCAACCTTGCCCAAAGAAGCGCGGCGGCAGCCAAGGAGATCAAGCTGCTGATCGGCGACTCGGTGGAGAAGGTCGAAGGCGGCAGCAAGCTGGTGGCGCAGGCAGGCGCGACGATGGAAGAGATCGTGACCAGCATCAAGCGCGTGACCGACATCATGTCGGAGATCACCGCAGCCTCGACGGAGCAGAGCGCGGGCATCGAGCAGGTGAACCTGGCGATCACGCAGATGGACGAGGTGACGCAGCAGAATGCGGCGCTGGTCGAGGAAGCGGCGGCGGCGGCGGAATCGCTGGAGGATCAGGCGCATAACCTGGCGGCTACCGTCGCGATGTTCAAGGTGGACGAGGGATCGGCGGTAGCAGTGAAACGCACGCAGGCAGCGCGCCCGGCCCCTGCGCACAAGGTTGCCCCGGCGAAGGCGCCGGTCAGGGCGGTCGCGAAACCCAAATCCAAACCGAAGGCCAAACCGGCCGAGGGCGACGAGGAGTGGGAAGAGTTCTGATCGCTGTCCGTGCGTTCGGCGATACGGCAGGCCGCACCCGGCGACGGGGGGCGGCCTGTTTTATTGGTGGGTCAGTCCGCGCCCAGCAGCAAGGACCACAGTTCCCGGCAGGCGCCGGTATCGATCTCTCCCCGGGCGATGCGGCAGGGGGCGGAGCTGTTGAGCCGCATGCGGTGCTGGGTATGGCGCAGCGTCCGGTAGGACTCCCCGACCCGGGCGCCGAGGTCTGACGGGACCAGACCGAGTTCGCCGGACAGCTTCAGCAGCGCCAGGTTGCCGATGTTGGCGGTCAGCTCCGGATGGTCGTGGGCATGGGCCAGCACGAGGTATTGCACCATGAACTCGATGTCCACCATACCGCCGCTGTCGTGCTTGATGTCGAACAGCTCGGTGGGGTTGGGATGGCCGTCGTGCATCTTCTGGCGCATCGAGAGTATCTCTTCGCGCAGCTTTGCGGGATCGCGCCGCTGGCACAGCACCTCCTTGCGGATTTGTTCGAAGGCCGCGCCGACGGCGGCGTCGCCGGCGCTGAACCGGGCCCTGGTGAGCGCCTGGTGTTCCCACACCCATGCCTGGCTGCGCTGGTATTCGGCGAACGCGGCCACCGTGCTGACCAGCAGGCCGCTCGCGCCGTTCGGGCGCAGGCGCAGGTCGGTTTCGTACAGCCGGCCGGAGGCGGTGTGGCTGCTGAGCATGGTGTTGATGCGCTGCGCCAGCCTTGCGTAGTTTTCCTGCGCATCCGGGTGATCGTCGTCGTACAGGAAGATCAGGTCGAGGTCGGAGGCATAGCCGAGTTCCTTGCCGCCCAGCTTGCCGTAGGCGACGATGGCGAACTTCGGCGTGTCGCAATGGCGCTTGCGCGCGCTGGCCCAGCCCAGCGCCAGGGTGTGTCGCAGCAGCAGGTCGGCGAGGTCGGACAGATGGTCGCTGAGCTTCTCCAGCGGCAGCAGGCCCTGCAGGTCCATCGCCAGCAGGTGGAAGGTCTGTTCCTGCTGGGTCTGGCGCAGCGCGTCGAGCTGGCGTTCGATGTCGCCCGCGCAGTCGTCCAGCCGTTGCTGCAAGTCCGAGTCGATCTGCTGCCATGCCGGCGGCTGGTACATCTCGCGCGCATCCAGCAGTTCGTCGAACAGCGCGGGGTGCTGGGCCAGATAGTCCGCGACCCAGCTGCTGGCCGCGATCAGCCTCACCAGCCGTTGCAGGGCTTGCGGATACTCGGCCAGGAAGGCGAGGTAGGCGGCGCGGCGGCTGACGGCGTCCAGCAGCGTGAGTGCGCGCGCGAACGTCGCGTCCGGGTCGCCCTGCTGTGCGCATTGGGCGATGAACTGCGGGATCAGCCTGTCCAGGCGTTGGCGGCTGATGTCGGGGAGTTGGCGGTAGCGTCCGCCCTCGCGCAGCTGCAGCAGGCGCTGTCCGGCATCCGGCGCATTGCGGTAGCCGCGACTGTCGAGGTAGGCGGCCAGCTCCTCTGCGGTCACGCCTTCGCGCCAGGGCAGGGTGCTGTCCGGCTCGTTCCCTTGCTCGCCGAATATCCGCTCGAACTGGCCGCTGACCAGCGCCCGATGGCGATCCAGCGGTTCCAGCATCGCGGCGTAATCCGGGTAGCCCATCGCGGCGGCGATCACCGCCTGTTCTTCGGGATTCTCCGGCAATTCCTGCGTCTGCTGGTCGTCGAGGTATTGCAGCCGGTGTTCGAGGTTGCGCAGGAACACGTAGGCGGCGTCGAGTCCTGCAGCGGCTTCCGCATCGAGCTGTCCGTTCGCGACCAGCAGTTTCAGCACTTTCTGGGTGGGACGGATGCGCAGTTTGGCATCGCGTCCGCCGCGGATCAACTGGAACACCTGGGCGGTGAACTCGATCTCGCGGATGCCGCCGGGACCGAGCTTGACGTTGTTGAGGCGTTCGCGGCGCTGCACCTCCTGACGGATCTGCGCGTGCAGCTTGCGCATCGAGTCGATCGCGCCGAAGTCCAGGTATTTGCGGAACACGAAGGGCAGGGCCAGTTTTTCGAGTTCGGCGATTTGCGGGCTGGCGGCCGGGGAAACGACACGCGCCTTGATCCAGGCGTAGCGCTCCCATTCGCGCCCCTGGCTGACCAGGTATTCCTCCAGCGCGGCGAAGCTCATCACCAGCGGCCCGCTGTCGCCGTAGGGGCGCAGCCGCATGTCCACGCGGAACACGTAGCCGTCGGCGGTCAGCTCGTTGATGCTGCCGATCAGCTTGCGTCCCAGCCGGGTGAAAAACTCGTGGTTGGAAAGCCGGCGCGGGCCGTCGGTCTCGCCGTCCTCGGGATAGACGAAGATCAGGTCGATGTCGGACGAGACGTTGAGTTCGCCGCCGCCGAGCTTGCCCATGCCGATCACCAGCAGTTCCTGCGGTTCGCCGTCCGCATCCCGCGGCGTGCCGTACTGCTGTTGCAGCGAGCGCATCAGGCAGGCCTGGGCCTGTTGCAAACAGACCTCGGCCAGCGCGGTCATCGCCTGCATCACCTCGTCGAGACCGCACAGGCCGTTCAGGTCGCGCAGGATCAGCTTGGTCATCACCCGTTTGCGCAGGCGACGCACCGCGCGCGACAGTTCCGCCTCGTCGTCGAGATTCAGGCCGGATTGCCGCAGCAGCGCCTGCATCTCGTCCCGCCCGCAGGGCGTGGCATGGTGTTCCTGCAACCAATGTTGCAAATCGGGGTCAGTTTCCAGCGTGCGCCTGACATAGCGGCTGCACGACAGCGTCTTCTGCAGCAGGTTCGCAAAGGTGGCGGAGGGCGGGTGTGGGATATTCATTTCAAGTTAGAATGGGCGGGTTTTCCCGATTATAAGTCCGAGGCAAGGATTCAGGCGCTCTGCGCGGCATACTATCGATGTTGAACTCTCTTCCAGTGCGGTTATTGTGGCACAGCCTGAACTGGCTGACCCGGCTCGCGATCGTCTTATCGGCGGTCGCGACGGTGCTGGTTGCCGGCGGCATCATCGCGATGCGTTACTGGGTGATGCCGGACATCGGCCGTCACCACGACCGCATCGTTGCGTCGCTGTCCGCGGCGATCGGCAGCCCGGTGTCGATAGGCGCCATCGCAGGCGACTGGCAGGGGCTGCGGCCACGCCTGAACCTGACCGATGTGCGCATCCTGGACCAGCAGGGGCGGGCCGCGCTGACGCTGCCGCGCATCGACGGCAGCCTGTCCTGGCTGTCGCTGATGACGGCGGAACTGCGCCTGGCCAGCCTGGAGATCGCCAGGCCGGAATTGCTGATACGCCGCGATGCCGGCGGCAACTTCTTCGTCGGCGGGGTGGCGCTGTCCGGCGGGAGCGGCGACAGCGGCCTGGCGGACTGGCTGCTGCGCCAGTCGCAGATGTCGGTGCATGACGCCGACATCGTCTGGCTGGACGAGCGCCGCGCCGCGCCGCCGCTGGAACTGAAGAACGTCAACCTGCGCGTGGAGAATTTCTTCGGCCGGCACCGCTTTGCATTGCGGGCCCTGCCGCCGGCGGAGCTGTCGACGCCGCTGGATGTGCGCGGCGACTTTCGCGGCGAGAGCCTGGACGCGCTGGCCGAATGGCGCGGCCAGATCTACACCCGGCTGGATTACACCGATGTGACCGCTTGGCGGCCGTGGCTGGACCTGCCGGACGAATTCAGCCGGGGGCGCGGCGCCTTGCGCGGCTGGCTGGGCGTGGCGCAGGGCCGGGTGAACCGGATCGTTGCGGACATGCAACTGCACGGGGTGGTGACGCGGCTGGCCGCGGACCGGCCGGAACTGGCGCTGCGGGAACTGCGCGGCCGCGCCGCCTGGAAGGACGACGAGGACGGTCTCGAAGTGTCGACCAGGCGCTTGTCGATGAATCTGGAAAACGGCATCGTCCTGCCCCCCACGGATTTCCTGTTGCGCATCGCCACCGGGGAGGGCGGTGATGCGGGCGGCGAGATGCAGGCCAATTTGCTGCAACTGGAAACGCTGTCCGCGCTGGCGGTTTTCCTGCCGCTGGATGCGCGGCTGCGCGCGGAGCTGGATGCCTATGCGCCCCGGGGCAGCCTGTCCGGCATGAGCCTGAGCTGGCGGGGCGCGCTGTCCAGCCCGAGCGAATACCGCATCAAGGGGCGTTTCGACAGACTTGCGGTGCAACGGGTCGGCGCCATGCCCGGCTTTTCCGGCCTGTCGTTCGAGGTCGACGGCGACGAGGACGGCGGCAACCTGAACATCGATGCGCGGAATCTGGTGGTGGACGCGCCGGATGCGATGCCCGAGGCGCTGTCGTTCGCGACCCTGACCGGTCAGGTCGGCTGGACGCGCAGGCGCGGCGAGACGCTGGTCGAGGTGGACAACGTCGCCGTCGCGAACGACGACCTGGCCGGCAATCTCCACGGCAGCTACCGGACGGTGCGGGGCACGCTGGGCGAACTGGACCTGACCGTTGCGCTGACGCGCGGCGACATCACCAAGGCCTACCGCTACACGCCGCTGGCAGCACTCGACAAGGAGGACAACGACTGGCTGAAGGGCGCGTTGCTGGCCGGCCACACCGAGGACTTCCGGGTGCGCATCAAGGGCAACCTGAGCGACTTCCCGCTGGATGGAACCGAGGATGCGCTGCTGGAGATCGGCGGCCATGCGCGGGATGCGGTGCTGGAATTCGCGCCGGACTGGCCACGCGTCGAGCAGATCGAGGGCGATTTCTGGATACGCGGCAACAAACTGGAGGTCAAGTCGCCCTCCGCGACGATGCTGGGCGCGCAGTTGCGCAGCCTGACCATCGCGATCCCCGACATGATGAGCCCGGACCTGCCGCTGGAGATACGCGGCGTGGCGTTGGCTCCCAGCGGCACCTTCCTGCAGTTCATCCAGCAAAGCCCGGTGCGCGGCTATATCGATGGCTTCACCGACGGCATGAGCGCGACCGGCGACGGCCAGCTCGACCTGTATGCGCGCGTCCCGCTGCAGGGCGAACAGCCGGTCACGGTCGCGGGCTCCTTCCATGCGCAGGGAAACGACATCGACCTGGGCGGCGGCGCGCCTTTGCTGCGCGATACCCGCGGCACGCTGTCGTTCACCGAAGCCGGCGTGTCTGCGGAGAAGGTGCGGGCGCTGGTGCTGGGCGGGCCTGCAACGATAGATGTGCAGAGCGAGGAGGGCGGCATATTGCATGCGAACGCGAGCGGACGCCTGGATTTCGATGCGTTGCGCAAGCTTGAACCCCATCCCGTGCTGAAACGGCTGCGCGGCGGTGCACCCTGGGCTGCCGATATCCGGGTGGTGAAGAAATCCGCGGAACTGGTCATCGACTCCAGCCTTCATGGCATCGTCTCGACGCTGCCGCAACCCTTCGCGAAGCGTGCGAACGAGGCGATGCCGCTGCACGTCGAGAAGCGCATCGTGGCCGAGGGGCAGGATGCGATCGAGGTGAAGCTGGGGGAACTGTTGAATGCGCGGCTGCTGCGGCGCGAAGAGGGCGGCGCGATGGTTGTCCGGCGCGGCGTCGTCGGCTTCGGCCAGGTCGCGGATACCGGCAAATGGCTGAGACGGGACGGCGTGTGGCTGGTCGGGCAGTTGCCGCAGTTGTCGCTGCAGGGATGGGGCGACCTGATGGCGGGCGACGATGGGGGCGGAGCCTGGGCCATTGGCGGGGCCGACCTGCGCGTCGGCAGGGCATACGGTTTCGGCATGCAGATGGAGAACCTGGAAGTCGATGCGGTTCCCCGTGGCGAAGGGGTGGCGGCGCGCCTGTCCAGCAGCACGCTGAACGGCGAGGTGGAATGGCAGCCGCGCGGCGGCGGCAAGCTGACGGCGCGATTGCAGAACGTCGAGTGGGGCGAAGGCAATCGTTCGAAGGCGGCCGCCGCGCAGCAGGAAGCGGCGAGCCCTGCGCCCGGCAACCTGCCGGCGCTGCAGATTTCGGTGGAAAACCTGAAGGTGGACGGCAAGCAGATCGGTCGTTTCGACCTGGTCGGGCATCCCGAGGGCGACGACTGGCGGATGCGCCGGCTGAGCATCGTCAATCCCGACGGCAGCCTGGTCGGCGACGGCATATGGCACGGCTCCGAAAGGAACGCCCGCACCGAGGCCAACCTGCAGTTGCAGATCAGCGATGCCGGCAAGGTGCTTGCCCGTTCGGGCTACCCCGATACCGTGAAGGCGGGCAAGGGCAAGCTGGTCGCCAACGTGTCATGGCGGGGCGCGCCGCAGGATTTCAACTATGCCACGCTGGACGGCACGCTCAGGCTGGATGCGGAGAAGGGCCAGTTTCTCAAGATGAAGCCGGGCGTGGGCAAGCTGCTCAGCGTACTTAGCCTGCAGTCCATTCCGAAGCGCATCACGCTGGACTTCACCGACGTGTTCAGCGACGGTTTCGAGTTCGACCGCATCGAAGGCAAGGCGACGATGGAGAAAGGTGTGATCCGGACCGAGGACTTCCGCATCGACGGCTCGTCAGCGAAGGTGACGATGAAGGGCAGCGTCGATCTGAACCGCGAGACCCAGGATCTGCGCGTGGCGATCCTGCCGACGATAGGCGACAGCGTGTCGCTGCTGGGCGCCTTTGCGGCCGGCCCGGCGGTCGGCATCGGCGCCTTGCTGGTCAACAAGGTACTGGGAGATCCGCTCGATAAGATGGTGTCGTTTGAATACAATGTCGGCGGCACCTGGGACGACCCGTCCGTGACCAAGGCAGGCCAGGTCGCCGTCCAACCGAACATTCAGGAATAGCAGGGAAACACTCATGCACGATGCAAACTCCACTGCGCAGCGCAGCGCAGTCAAGGCTGGCGGCGTATTCAAGGTCGCCGCGATCCAGATGGCTTCGGGGCCGAATGTCGACGGCAATCTCGGCGAGGCCGGGCGGTTGATCGCCAAGGCCGCCGAGCAGGGCGCGAAGCTGGTGGTGCTGCCGGAGTTCTTCGCGATCATGGGCATGGACGAGCAGGAAAAGGTCGCGGTGCGCGAGCAGCCGGGGTCGGGGCCTATCCAGTCCTTCCTGGCCGATGCGGCGAAACGGCATGGGATATGGCTGGTCGGCGGATCGATCCCGCTTGCGGCCAAGTCGCCCGACAAGGTGCTGAACAGTTGCCTGGTGTTCGACGACAGCGGTATGCAGGTCGGGCGTTACGACAAGATCCACCTGTTCAACCTGGAGCTCGGTAACGAGAGCTACAACGAATCGAGGACGATAGAACCGGGCAAGGAGGTGGCGGTGCTCGACACCCCGTTCGGGCGCATCGGCCTGGCGATCTGCTACGACCTGCGCTTTCCCGAGCTGTTCCGGGCGATGAAGGAGGTCGATGTGATCGTGCTGCCTTCCGCGTTCACCGCGACCACCGGCAAGGTGCACTGGGAACCGCTGGTGCGGGCGCGCGCGATCGAAAACCTCTCCTTCGTGGTCGCCGCCGCCCAGGGCGGCTATCACGTCAACGGTCGCGAGACGCACGGACACAGCATGATCGTCGATCCCTGGGGGCGGGTGCTCGACCAGTTGCCGCGCGGCTCCGGCGTGGTCGTCGCCGATGTCAATCCGACGTATCAGGCCAGTTTGCGCGCCAGCCTGCCGGCGCTGTCGCATCGCACCATTTACGGTTGCTGAGGGCGCTCCATGAAGAAAATCGCAACGTTCGACAACCTGTTCGCCACCGCGCAGCAATCGCTGCTGACGCCGCATTCCATCGACTCGCGGCACATCGAAAAGGTATTCGCCAGCATGATGGCGCACCGCCTCGACTACGCCGACCTGTATTTCCAGTACAGCCGCGCCGAGAGCTGGTCGCTGGAAGAGGGCATCGTCAAGTCCGGCAGTTTCAGCATCGACCAGGGCGTCGGCGTGCGTGCGGTCAGCGGCGAGAAGACCGCGTTCGCCTACTCCGACGACATCAGCCTGAACGCGCTGGAGAGCGCGGCGCAGGCGACCCGCGCGATCGCGCGTCAGGGCGGCGCGCAGTCCGTGCCGGCGATGCGCCACGGCTCGCGCCGCTCGATCTACCTGCCGCACGACCCCATCGCGAGCCTGAAGGACGCCGACAAGGTCGCGCTGCTGGAGCGGGTCGAACGCTACGCGCGCGCGCTCGATCCGCGTGTCACCCAGGTAATGGCCAGCCTTGCCGGCGAATACGAGGTGGTGATGGTCGCGCGCAACGACGGCTTGCTGAACGCCGACATCCGTCCGCTGGTGCGCCTGTCGGTGCAGGTCATCGTCGAAGCCAACGGCAAGCGCGAGCAGGGTTCCGCGGGCGGCGGCGGACGCTTCGACTACGGCTATTTCGACGACGCGATGCTGCACCGTTATGCCGAACAGGCGGTGCACCAGGCGACGGTCAACCTCGACGCCGGCCCCGCGCCTGCGGGCGAAATGACCGTCGTGCTGGGCTGCGGCTGGCCCGGCATCCTGCTGCATGAGGCCATCGGCCACGGCCTTGAAGGCGACTTCAACCGCAAGGGCAGCTCGGCCTTCTCAGGCCGCGTCGGCGAACGCGTCGCCGCACCCGGCGTCACCGTCGTGGACGACGGCACCATCGCGACAAGACGCGGCTCGCTGCAGATGGACGACGAGGGCAACCCCACGCAAGTCACCACGCTGATCGAGGACGGCATTCTTCGCGGCTATCTGCAGGACAGCCTGAACGCGAGGCTGATGAACGTGCCGCTGACCGGCAACGCGCGGCGCGAATCCTACGCCCACCTGCCGATGCCGCGCATGACCAACACCATGATGCTCAACGGCGACAAGACCCGCGAGGAGATCATCGCCTCGGTGAAGCACGGCCTGTATGCGGTGAACTTCGGCGGCGGCCAGGTGGACATCACCAGCGGCAAGTTCGTGTTCTCCACCACCGAAGCCTACCTGATCGAGGACGGCAAGGTCACGAGGCCGGTCAAGGGCGCGACGCTGATCGGCAACGGCCCGGATGCGCTGACCCGCGTCGCGATGATAGGCAACGATATGGCGCTGGATTCCGGCGTCGGCACCTGCGGCAAGGAAGGCCAGAGCGTCCCGGTCGGCGTGGGCCAGCCTACGCTGCGGATAGACGGGTTGACGGTGGGCGGAACGGCTTAACCGTAGGGTGCAATAAGCGTAGCGCATTGCACCGGATGTTTTGATGTTGCCCATACGGCGCAATGCCCGTTGGGTGTTGCGCCCTACGCTGGCTTAGGGCAGTCTTCAAAGCGTCGATCTTTCTCAAGAAAAACAACAGGCCGGAATATCCAGATATTCCGGCCTGTTATTTTAAGCTTGCTGCACTTATCCTGCGACGAGCATCACGCCACCGTCACCTTCTTGTCCAGATACACATCCTGCACCGCATTCAGCAGCGCGATGCCTTCCGCCAGCGGTTTCTGGAAGGCTTTGCGGCCCAGGATCAATCCCATGCCGCCGGCGCGCTTGTTGATGACGGCGGTGCGCACGGCCTGGTGCAGATCGTCCTTGCCGGATTCGCCGCCGGAGTTGATCAGGCCGGCGCGTCCCATGTAGCAGTTCGCGACCTGGTAGCGCACCAGGTCGATGGGGTGGTCGGTGGTGAGGTCGCTGTACACCTTGGGATGGGTCTTGCCGAACTTGATGGCGTTGTAGCCGCCGTTGTTCTCGGCCATCTTCTGTTTGACGATATCGGCGTTGATGGTCGCAGCGAGGTGGTTGGCCTGACCGGTCAGATCGGCGGCGACATGGTAGTCCTTGTCGCCGACCTTGAACGCCGGGTTGCGCAGGTAGGCCCACAGGATGGTCGCCATGCCCAGCTCATGCGCATGTTCGAACGCCTCGGAGATTTCCTGGATTTGGCGGCGCGAGTGTTCGGAACCGTAGAACACCGTCGCGCCCACTGCGACCGCGCCCATGTCGAAGGCCTGGTCCACGCTGGCGAACAGCGTCTGGTCGAACATGTTGGGGTAGGTCAGGATTTCGTTGTGGTTGATCTTCACGATGAACGGGATCTTGTGCGCATACTTGCGCGCGACCGAGGACAGCACGCCCAGCGTCGAGGCCACGCCGTTGCAGCCACCCTCGATGGCGAGCTTGACGATGTTCTCGGGGTCGAAATACATCGGGTTGGGCGCGAACGATGCGGCGCCGGAGTGCTCCACGCCCTGGTCCACCGGGAGGATGGAGATGTAGCCGGTGTTCGCCAGCCGGCCGTTGCCGTACAGCGCTTGCAGGCTGCGCAGCACGCCGGTCTTGCGGTCCTTCATCGCCACGACGCGATCCACATAGTCCGGCCCCGGCAGGTGCAGCGATTCCTTCGGAATGCCGGCGCAGCGATGCTCCAGCAGGTTTGCGGCTTCGTCTCCCAACAATTGCACGATGTTCGTCATGATGCTCTCCTTCTGGTCGAGTCGATAAAAACAGCCATACTTTCACTTTGCCGTCCGGAAGTCCCGGGCGGGTTCACATTGCTTCATTCTTCAACGACAGGATAGAGGCCACGGTTTCCTTGGATGCGTCGACGAACTCCCCGGTCAGTATCGCCCGGGCGGCGGCAAGGTCGCGGTTCTCGACTTTCCTGACGATCTCGCCGGCACAGCGGTGGAAGTTGGCATGCCGGGTCTTCAGTTCGCCGTAATGCGCGGCGGACTGGTAGGCGGTTCCGTCGCCATAGATCCATTTTCCCAGCGCGCACTGGTTGTCCTGGCATACCACGTTGCTGTCGAGTTTCTCGGTGCTGGTGCCGTCGATGAACTGCGACAGGCGGATCTTCCACTTGATGTGGGCGGCGACGGCGTCGTCGAAGTGATTCGACGCCGCCTTGGCCGCGGTCTTGTCCGGCAGCGCCGGCACGCCGCTCTTGCCGGCGTCTATCTTGAACACCGCCACCGAGTCGGAAAGATTCTGCGCCTGCTCTTCGAGCGCCTCGGCGGCCGCGGCCGCTTCCTCGACCAGCGCCGCGTTCTGCTGCGTCACTTCGTCCATCTGGGTGATCGCCAGGTTCACCTGCTCGATGCCGGCGCTCTGCTCCTGCGAGGCCGAGGAGATTTCGCTCATGATGTCGGTCACGCGCTTGATGCTGGCTTCGATCTCTTCCATCGTCGCGCCTGCGTGGCTGACCTGCTTGCTGCCTTCCTCTACCTTGGATACCGAGTCCTCGATCAGGCCCTTGATCTCCTTGGCCGCCGCAGCGGAGCGTTGTGCCAGGTTGCGCACCTCGCCCGCGACCACTGCGAAGCCGCGGCCCTGTTCGCCGGCGCGCGCCGCTTCGACAGCGGCGTTCAACGCGAGGATGTTGGTCTGGAACGCGATGCCGTCTATCACCGAGATGATGTCCACGATCTTGCGCGACGAGTCGTTGATCGAACTCATGGTCGTGACGACTTCGCCGACCACCGCGCCGCCCTTGCCTGCGACGTCCGCGGAGCCGATCGCGAGCTGGTTGGCCTGTTTCGCGCTTTCGGCGTTCTGCTTCACCGTCGAGGTCAGCTCCTCCATGCTGGAGGCGGTCTCCTCCAGGCTGGAGGCCTGTTCCTCGGTGCGTTGCGACAGGTCGGCATTGCCGGAGGCAATTTCCTTGGAGGCGGTGTTGATCGCCTCGACCGCGGTCTTGATTTCGGTCACCAGTTTCTTCAGGTTCTCGACCGTGGTGTTGATGTTCTGCTTGGTCATTTCGAACAAGCCGGGATAATCCTTGGTGATGGTCTGGGTCAGGTCGCCCGCCGCCAGCGCCTTGGCGACCCGGATGATGTCCAGCAGGCCGCGCTCGGTCACTTCGGAAAGCTGGTTCATGTTTTCGGACAGGCTCTTGTTGTAACCGGATTTTCCATTCGTATCCAGGCGGGTGCTGAAGTCGCCCTGGGCGGCGGAAAGCGCGATGAACTGGACGTCGTTGACGATGGAATCCAGCGCCCGGGCGGTGCCGTTGACGCCATGCGCGGTCTGGCCGAACAGTCCGGGGTAGTCCTTGGTGATCTTTTGCGACAGGTCGCCGTCGGCCAGGGCCTGGGCAATTCTGGAGATGTCCTTCAGTCCGTCCTCGGTGACGTTGGATAGCTGGTTGAGCAGCTCGGACAGTTCGCGGGTGTAGCCGGTCTTGCCGGCCATGTCCATCTTGACGCTGAAATCGCCGCGCACCGCCGCAGCCTCGACGATATCCTTGATTTCCGACACGATCTTGCGCAGGCTGTTCTGCATGGTTTGCAGCGAATACAGCAGGCTGCTGTCATCGCCGGGACGGATGTCCAGCTTCACCGTCAGGTCGCCGTCGGCGATCTTGTGTACGGCCTCTGCCGCATAATCGGGCTCCCCGCCAAGTTGTTTCATCAGTCTTCGGGTAATCATGACGGCCAGCACGGCAGACATGCTGATGGCCAGCAGGCCCGATATGGCGAGCACCACCTGGGTTGCCGAGACCAGCGAGGATATTTCCTTCGCCTCTGCCTGGACATTGGATTCGGTCAGCTTGAAGAACTCCGCCAATGCGTCGGAAAGCGCCTTGTCCGCACCTTTCACCGCCTTATCGAGTTCCGTGATTTCCGCACCGCGCGCCTTGAGCTCGACCAGTTTGCTCATGCCCTCGCGGTAATTCCGGGTGCCTTCCTTGACGATCCCGATGAGCTTTCTTTCTTCTTCGCTGACGGAACCTGTGCCCAGGTAAGCCTGTTCTATCTTGTCGAGGGCGTCCATGTCCTGCATGAATTTCCCGCTGTAATCGCCGCCTCGCAGGATGAAATTCTTGAAGTGATGAATTCCGTTTCCGAGATTTACGTAGCCGTCCATGATGGCGTTCTTTTTCGCCAGGGTGATTTTTCCGAAGTCCTGCCAGCGCGTTTCGATCGCGCCCAGCCTGGTCCACGCGATCATCGCGACGATGATGATCAGCAGGGTAACTGCCCCGAATCCCAATCCCAAACGAGTCCCAACTTTCATGCTTGCCATGCCGGCTGTCCTTTCATCTGAATCGTGTGTATGGCTGCTTGCGGAAGGCATGCGCCCGAAAACCCCGTCAACACTACTCCTGAGACATGTCAGGGTCAACCTCGCGCATGGGGGTACTGTGTATAATTTCGCATCATTTCCGCATACATCATTCCTCGCATGAACAAGATCGTACTCGGCACGCCGCTCAGCCCTTCCGCAACCAGAGTCATGCTGCTCGGCAGCGGCGAGCTCGGCAAGGAAGTCCTCATCGCATTGCAGCGCCTCGGCGTGGAGACCATCGCCGTGGATCGCTATCCCGATGCGCCCGGCCACCAGGTCGCGCACCGCGCCCACGTCATCGACATGGCCGACGGCGCTGCGTTGCGCGCACTGATCGAGCGGGAGCGGCCGCACATCGTCGTGCCGGAAATCGAGGCCATCGCCACCGAGATGCTGGAGCAAATCGAGGCCGAAGGACTGGCGCGCGTCATCCCCACCGCACGCGCCGCGCGCCTCACGATGAACCGCGAAGGCATACGCCGTCTCGCCGCCGAGACGCTGGGCCTGCCGACCTCGCCGTACAAGTTCGCCGACAGCCTCGAAGAGCTGCAGTCGGCTATTGATTCGGGGATCGGTTACCCCTGCATCGTGAAGCCGGTGATGTCCTCGTCTGGCAAGGGCCAGTCGAAGGTGGACGGCCCGGACGCGGTGCAGGCCGCATGGGACTATGCAGCGAGCGGTTCTCGAGTGAACCGGGGGCGGGTCATCGTCGAGGGCTTCGTCGATTTCGACTACGAGATCACCCAGCTCACGGTGCGCGCGGTCGGTGCGGACGGCAAGATCGAGACGCATTTTTGCGAACCCATCGGCCACGTGCAGGTGCATGGCGATTATGTCGAGAGCTGGCAGCCGATGGCGATGACGCCGCTGGCGTTGCAGCGCTCGCGCGACATCGCGAAGAAGGTCACCGACGATCTCGGCGGCCAGGGTATCTTCGGTGTGGAGCTGTTCGTCAAGGGCGACATGGTGTGGTTCTCCGAGGTCAGCCCGCGTCCACACGACACCGGCATGGTCACGATGTGCAGCCAGCGCCTCAACGAATTCGAGCTGCATGCCCGCGCCATCCTCGGCCTGCCGGTGGATGCAAGCCTGCGCGCGCCGGGCGCGTCGGCAGTGATCTACGGCGGCATGGAAGAGAAGGGCATCGCCTTCGCCGGTGTGGACGAGGCGCTCTCGGTGCCCGAATCCGACATCCGCCTGTTCGGCAAGCCGGAATCGTTCCAGCGCCGCCGGATGGGCGTGGCGCTGGCGAACGGCCGCGACACCGACGAGGCGAGGGCGCGCGCGAAACTGGCGGCAAGCAAGGTGGTTCCGGTGAAACCATAATGTCCCGTTCGTGCTCACCCTTCGACAAGCTCGGGACGAACGGTAATTGAGAGGACCGCATGATTCTCGGCATCCATCACGCGACGTTCCTGAGTAGTGATCTTGCTGCTTCGCGCAACTTCTACGAAGGCGTGCTCGGCCTGCACCCAAGCCCGGATCGTCCGCAGATGGGCTTCGATGGCGTATGGTACGACGTCGCGGCTAACCAGCAGTTACACCTGATGGCGTTGCCGAATCCGGAGGCAGGATTGTTGCGCCCCGGCCACGGCGGACGCGACCGCCATGTCGCGCTGGGCGTCGATGACCTGGACGCGTTGCGTGTGAAACTGGACAAGGCCGGCATCGCGTATACGATGAGCAAATCCGGGCGCGCCGCGCTGTTCTGCCGCGACCCGGACGGCAATGCGCTGGAGTTCGTCGCAGGCTGATGGTTGGCCGGTGGCACCGTGTTGCGGCCGGCGTGAGGTAGGGGAATTCTGTATTTTTGCGAGATATATACGAAACTCCTTGACGGTGTCTGATTAACCACGTAAAAGGCAGTCTGGTATTTGATTCAAAGTCTGTGCTGTACTGTTTCTCATGTGCAATCTTCGATTCAAATAGTCCCGCGGGGGGGATTTCCCCGTTTTTCTAGTAAGGAAGTAACAACATGGCAAATGGTACAGTTAAGTGGTTCAACGACGCTAAGGGCTTCGGCTTCATCACTCCGGACGACGGCGGCGAAGACCTGTTCGCGCACTTCTCCGCAATCAACATGAGCGGTTTCAAGTCTCTGCAAGAAGGCCAGAAGGTCTCCTTCGAAGTGACTCAAGGCCCGAAGGGCAAGCAAGCTTCGAACATCCAGGCTGCTTAATCGATTTCGAATCGATTGTCAGAAACGCCACCACCGGGTGGCGTTTTTGTTTTGTGCGCCGGATATTTCCGCATCGGCATGCGCTGCGGATCGTCGTCTGGTTACAATAGCCGCTCTGGATTGTATGTTCTCACGGGGGAAGCATGGCCTTGCCGCAGCAGCGTAACCGCATGTTCCGTTATCTCGCCTGGGCCGGGGGGCTGGCGCTGCTGGGCGCGGCGCTCTGGTTCCTGACGCGGCCCGAGCCGCTGCGCGTGGCGCTGGTCAAGGTCGAACGCGGCGCGGTGGAGGCGACGGTCAGCAACACCCGCGCGGGAACGGTCGAGGCATGCCGCCGCGCCAAGATGTCGCCGCCGGCCGGCGGGCAGATCGCGCACCTGCTGGTGAAGAAGGGCGAGCGGGTCAAGTCGGGCCAGGTATTGCTGGAACTGTGGAATGAGGACCTGCAGGCGCAGGCGCGGCTGGCCGAGCAGCAACTGAACACCGCATCGATGCGCGTCGACGAGGTGTGCACGCTGGCCGACCAGAGCAGCAGACAGGCGGCGCGCGCGCGCCAGCTGCGCGAGCGCGGCTTCATTTCCCCCGAGGGGTTGGAGCGCGCCGAGGCGGACGCCAAGGCGAAGCAGGCCTCCTGCACCGCAGCGCGCGGCGAGATCGCACAGGCCCGGTCGCGCATCGCGGTTGCTCAGGCCGGGTTGCGGCGCATGGTGCTGCGCGCGCCGTTCGACGGCATTGTCGCGGACATCAGCGGCGAACTGGGCGAATACGCCACGCCTTCGCCGCCGGGCATCCCGACGCCGCCGGCGATAGACCTGATCGACGACAGTTGCCTGTATGTCAGCGCGCCCATAGACGAAGTCGATGCGTCCCATGTGCAGGTGGGGCTTCCGGCCCGGATTACGCTGGATGCGATCCGTGACAAGTCGTTCGCGGGCAAGGTCAGGCGCGTCGCCCCTTATGTGCTTGACCTGGAGAAACAGGCGCGCACCGTCGAGGTCGAGGTCGATTTCGACGAGCCGCCGCAGGCCGATGCGCTGCTGGTCGGCTACAGCGCCGATGTCGAGATCGTCCATACCGTGCGCGATCAGGTGCTGCGCATTCCGACCCAGGCTTTGCTGGAAGGCAAACGCGTGCTGGCCTATCGCGCGAGCGACGGCATGCTTGAGGAGCGCACCGTGAAGACCGGGCTGGCGAACTGGGAGCACACCGAAATCACCGAGGGGCTGGCCGAGGGCGACCGCATCGTCACCGCGCTGGATCAGGAAGGCGTGAAGGCGGGCGTGCGCGTGCAGCCGGAAGACTCCAAGCCGGCGAAATGATCGAGCTGCAGAAAGTCTGCCGCACCTTCATCGTCGGCGACCAGCGGGTCGAGGCTCTGCGCGACATCGACCTGCGCGTCGACGCGGGGGAATACATCTCCATCATGGGGCCGTCCGGCTCCGGCAAGTCCACGATGCTGAACATGCTCGGCCTGCTCGACAGGCCCAGCTCCGGCACCTATCTGCTGGACGGCGGCAACGTCACCGACCTGAGCGACGAGCAGCAGGCGCGGGTGCGCCGCGAGAAGATCGGCTTCGTGTTCCAGTCCTTCCACCTGGTGCCGCGGCTGACCGCGGCGCAGAACGTCGAACTGCCGATGATCCTGGCCGGCATTTCCGCCGCCGAACGCAGGACGCGGGTCGCGGCATTGATGCGCGACTACGGCCTGAGCGAGCGCGCCGACCACAAGCCGGAGCAGCTCTCGGGCGGGCAGCGCCAGCGCGTCGCGATCGCCCGCGCGACGGTGATGAATCCCTCGGTGCTGCTGGCCGACGAGCCCACCGGCAACCTCGACCGCAACACCGGGTGGGAGGTGCTCAGGCTGCTGGAGGGCTTGCTGGAACGCGGCATTTCGCTGGTGCTGGTGACGCACGACGCCGAGATCGGCGCGCGCGCGCATCGGCAGATCCACATGCTCGACGGACGGATACTTTCCGACGAACGAAGCGCAGGATGAGGCTCGCCGACACCCTGCAGTTCGCCTCCGGCAGCCTGCGCGGCAGCCCGACCCGCACCGTGCTGATGATGCTGGCGATGTCCATCGGCGTCGCCGCGGTGGTGGTGCTGACCGCGCTGGGCGAAGGCGCGCGCCGCTATGTCGTGAACCAGTTCTCCTCGCTCGGCACCAATCTGGTGATTGTGTTGCCGGGCCGCACCGAGACGGCGGGCATCGGGCCGGGACTGATGTCCGGCCAGACGCCTCGCGAGATCACGCTCGACGACGCGCAGGCGCTGCTGCGCAGCAGCGCTGTCAAGCGCATCGCGCCGCTGACCATAGGTTCCGCGACCGTTTCGCGCGGGGCGCTGAACCGCGAGGTGGTGGTGGCCGGCACTTCCTCCGACATGCTCGGCATCCGCCACATGAGCCTCGCCGCAGGGCGCTTCCTGCCGGCGGGCGATTTGCACGACAGCACGCCGGTGTGCGTGCTCGGCAACGGCATCCGGCGCGAACTGTTCGGCAACCAACCCGCGGTCGGGCAATGGGTGCGCCTGGGCGACCGGCGCTTCCGCGTGATCGGGGTGCTGGCATCGCAGGGAGAGTCCATGGGCATGCGCACCGACGACCTGGTGTTCGTTCCGGCCGCTGCCTCTCACCAGCTGTTCAACACCGTCGGCCTGTTCCGCGTGCTGATCGAGGCGAAGAACCGCGAGTCCATCGACATCGCGCTGCGCGAAGTCGAGCAGATCATGGTGCAGCGCCACGGCGGCGAGCGCGACGTCACGGTCATCACGCAGGATGCCGTGCTCGCCACCTTCGACCGCATCCTCGGCACGCTGACCATGGCCGTCGGCGGCATCGCCGCAATCAGCCTCGCGGTCGCCGGCGTGCTGATCATGAACGTGATGCTGATCGCCGTGGCGCAGCGGGTGAAGGAGATCGGTCTGCTCAAGGCGCTCGGCGCGCCGGCCTGGCAAATCCGCCGCCTGTTCTTCGCCGAGGCCGCGCTGCTTTCCGGCATCGGCGCGGCGGCCGGCCTAGTGCTCGGCTATGCGGGCAGCTTCGTCATCGGCCAGGTCTATCCCAGCCTGCCGGTGTCGCCGCCGTGGTGGGCGGTGATTGCCGCGACGCTCACCGCGCTCGGCGCCGGCGTGCTGTTCAGCGTCTGGCCCGCGCGCCGCGCCGCAAGGCTGGACCCGGTCGCGGCGCTGGCGGGGAAATGACCATGTACTTCCGCGATCTGATCTCGCTGACCACCTCCAGCTTCCTTACCTACCGGATGCGCAGCTTCCTCACCGGGCTGGGCATCGCGATCGGCATCGCGGCAGTGATTCTGCTGACTTCCATCGGCGAGGGGCTGCACCAGTTCATGCTCGCGGAGTTCTCGCAGTTCGGCACCAATATCATCAGCGTGCAGCCGGGCAAGACGCAGACGCAGGGCGGCAATGTCGGCATTTTCGGTTCGACGCGCGAGATCACGCTGGAGGATGCCGATGCGCTGCGCCGCCTGCCTTATGTGGAATATGTGGTTCCCGGACTGGTTGGCAATGCCGAGGTGCGTTTCGAGGGGCGCACGCGACGCACCATGGTGCTGGGCGAGGGGCGCGATTTCGGCAAGGCGTTCACGATGAAGGTGCAGAGCGGCAGTTTCTGGACCGACGCTGACGACGAGCAGGCGCGCGCGCAGGCGGTGATCGGCGCGAAGATCCAGCGCGAGCTGTTTTCCGGCAGGAACCCGCTGGGGCAGTATCTGCGCATCGGCGGTCAGCGCTACCGCGTGGTCGGCGTGATGGAGCCCAAGGGACAGATCCTCGGCATGGACCTCGACGATGCGGTATTCATTCCCGCGGCGCGCGCGATGGAGCTGTTCAACCGTTCCGGGTTGATGGAGGTCAACGTCAGCTATCGCGCCGGCGTCGAGGCGGACACGGTGATCCGGCTGATCCGGGAGCGGATGACCGAACGGCACGGGCGCGAGGATTTCACCATCATCTCGCAGGAACAGGCGCTGGAAGTGCTGAGTTCGGTGCTGAACATCCTGACCTTCGCGGTCGGCGCGCTGGGCGGCATCTCGCTGCTGGTCGGCGCGGTCGGCATCCTGACCATCATGACCATGGCCGTCACCGAGCGCACCGCCGAAATCGGCCTGCTGCGCGCGCTCGGCGCGCGGGAACGGCAGGTGCTGACGCTGTTCCTCGGCGAGGCGATGTTTTTGTCCGCGCTGGGCGGGCTGTTGGGGCTGGCGCTCGGCGTCGGCATCGCGCAGGGCTTGCATCTGCTGTTCCCGGCGCTGCCTGTGCACACGCCCTGGGTGTTTGCGGCGCTGGCCGAGCTGACCGCGATCGGCATCGGTCTCGCGGCCGGCGTCGCGCCGGCCATGCGCGCGGCCAGGCTGGATCCGGTGGAGGCGCTGCATGCGGAATGAGGGGCCGCTGCGCTGCGACATTTTCTGCAACGTCGTCGACAACTACGGCGACATCGGCGTGTGCTGGCGGCTGGCGCGGCAGCTGGCTAACGAATTCGGCCTGTCCGTACGGCTGTGGGTGGACGACCCCGGCAGTTTCGCGAAACTGTGTCCCGAGGCCGATGCGGTGCTGGAGTCGCAGCACCGGCGCGGCGTCGAGGTGCGGCGCTGGTGCGACCCGTTTCCGGAGGTGCAGCCCGCCGATCTGGTGATCGATGCGTTCGGCTGCAAGCTGCCGCAATCCTATATCGAGGCGATGGCGCGGACAGGCAAGCAAGTTTGGATCAACCTCGAATATCTTTCCGCCGAGGATTGGGTGGAAGGCTGCCATCGCTTGCCGTCGCCGCATCCCCGATTGCCGCTGACCCGGTATTTCTTCTTCCCCGGTTTCACCAGGCAGACCGGCGGCCTGTTGCTGGAGCGCGACCTGCTGGCGCGACGCGACGCGTTCCTTGGCGATCTCGTTCAACAACATGCGTACTGGCAGTCGATCGGTATCGATATGCCGGAGGCGGGCACACTCAAGGTTTCGCTGTTCGCCTACGAGAACGCCGCGCTGACCGGGCTGTTCGATGTCTGGGCGGACGGTGCGCAACCGGTGCTGTGCCTCGTGCCGGAAGGGCGCATCCTGCCCCAGGTCGGGGAGTATTTCGGCGATGCCGCGCCCAGCGCCGGCAAGGGCTACCGGCGCGGCAAGCTGCAGGTGCAGGTGCTGCCCTTCGTCGAGCAGGAGCGATACGACGAGTTGTTGTGGGCGTGCGACGTCAATTTCGTTCGCGGCGAGGACTCCTGCGTCCGCGCGCAATGGGCCGGCAAGCCCTTCGTGTGGCAGATATATCCGCAGCACGATGCGGTGCACTGGGACAAGCTGCGGGCTTTCCTGAACCTGTATGGCGCGCCGCTGAGTCCTGCGGCAAGCGCTGCGCTGCAGGCCTTTTGGCGCCAATGGAACGGGGAGGACGGGGCCGGCGCGGCGTGGCCGGCGTTCGATAAAGTCCGCAGTGAGCTTGACGTTCGGGCAAGGGAGTGGGCGCGGGATTTGGCGGAAAACAATCTGGCGTTGAATTTACTGGATTTTTGTCAGGAAGTCGGTAGAATGCGCGCCTTCGAAATTGAGGGGCAGCAAACATGAAAACAGCACAAGAACTCCGCGCAGGCAATGTCATCATGGTCAGCGGCGAGCCTATGGTGATCCTGAAGGCCGAATACAGCCGTTCCGGCCGTAGCGGTTCCGTCGTCAAGATGAAGATGAAGAACCTGCTGACCGAGCAGGGCAAGGAAACCGTGTATAACGCCGACGACAAGTTCGACCAGATCATCCTGGATCGCAAGGAGTGCACCTATTCCTACTTCGCGGACCCGATGTACGTGTTCATGGACGAGGAATACAACCAGTACGAGATCGAAGCCGAGAACATGGGCGATGCGATCAACTACATCGAGGACGGCATGCCCGCCGAGGTGGTGTTCTACAACGAGAAGGCGATTTCCGTCGAACTGCCGACGACCATCGTGCGCGAGATCACCTACACCGAGCCAGCCGCCCGCGGCGACACCTCCGGCAAGGTGATGAAGCCGGCCAAGATCGCGACCGGCTTCGAGCTGCAGGTTCCGGCGTTCATCGAGACCGGCGACAAGATCGAGATCGACACCCGCACCAACGAGTTCCGCAAGCGCGCCTAAGCGCCGACGGCTCCGCAAAAAGGCCAACCGCGAGGTTGGCCTTTTTGTTTTTCAATAGGCCGGATTGCATAGATATTCCGGTCTATTTTTATTCCGTTCCCAAGTTGCTACGATGCGTGCGCAATAGTCCGGATGCCGGCATGCCCGGCATCCGATCATCGCGGCAGCACTGGCGGGAGGCGATTATGGAACCGGAAAAGGGACACAGTTTCAGCATACAGGCGGAATTGATCCGGCAGATCCAGGAAGAGCATGGGCAGGTTCCCTGCTACGCGACGCCGACCGCCGACAATTGCAGCCAGAAGAAGGAAGAGCAATGCCGCTGGCGCCATGATTGCTATTGCGAGGCCGAAGAAGATCAAGCCAGGCGGCGCGGCACTCCCCGCTGATTCGATCCCGGCCCTGCGCAAGCAAAACCGCCCTCTGATGCAGTCCATCTCCTGACCAGCGCGCCCGCGCAATCCCGCCTTGCCGGGATCGTTTTCACGCTCCGGCCTGCCCGGCCATCCGCGCCGGGACATTTTGTCGCAAATCCTACATGCATCCCTGTCCGTGATGTTCCGCACATGCGGGTTGAGCGCATCGCCGGATAAATTATGCGGTTGGACAATGACTTGGGTCTGCCGCTCCCGTTTGGCACAGAGTTTGCGGATAGTCGGGCACCAACACCCGACAGGAGCAGACCATGATCACCCTTACCCCCAGCGCCATCACCGCCGTGGAGCGCTTCATCAATGGCGCGGATACCCCGGTCGCCGGGCTGCGCATCGCCATCTCAGGCGGCGGCTGTGCCGGCTTCCAGTACGGCATGTCGCTGGAAGAGGCCGGCCAGGAAGACGACCTGGAGTTCGCCTTCGGCAGCGTGAAGCTGCTCATCGACCCGCTCTCCGCTCCGCTGCTGGAAGGCGTGACCGTCGATTACGTCGAGAGCCTCACCGGCAGCGGCTTCAAATTCGATAACCCGAACGCCAGTTCCAGCTGCGCGTGCGGTTCCTCGTTCAACGCTTAAGGAGATCGCCATGTGGGACTACTCTGAAAAGGTCAAGGAACACTTCTTCCAGCCGCGCAACGCCGGCCCGCTCGAAGGGGCGAACGGCATCGGCGATGTCGGCTCGATTTCCTGCGGCGACGCGCTGCGCCTGATGCTCAAGGTCGAACCGGAGACCGACATCATCCTCGACGCGCATTTCCAGACCTTCGGCTGCGGTTCGGCCATCGCGTCCTCTTCCGCGCTGACTGAGATGATCAAGGGCAAGACGCTGGACGAGGCGCTCAAGGTCAGCAACCAGGATATCGCCGACTACCTCGACGGCCTGCCGCCCGAGAAGATGCACTGTTCGGTGATGGGGCGCGAGGCCTTGCAGGCTGCTGTCGCCAACTATCGCGGCGAGGAATGGAAGGACGACCACGAGGAAGGCCAGCTGATCTGCAAATGCTTTGCGGTTGATGCGGTGATGATCGAGGACACCATACGCGCCAACAACCTCAGCACGGTGCAGGAAGTCACCAACTACACCAAGGCGGGCGGAGGCTGCTCCTCCTGCCACGAGGGCATCGAAGAGATCCTGGTCAAGGTGCTGGCCGAGCGCGGCGAGAGCTTCAAACCCGGCGCGGTGCCAGAAGCCGCCGCCGCCGGCATGACCAATCTGCAGCGCATCAAGAAGATCGAAGCGGTGCTGGAATCGGTGCGCCCGCAGCTGAAGCGCGACGGCGGCGACATCGAGCTGCTCGACGTGGACGGCAAGACCATCTACGTCGCAATGACCGGCGCCTGCGCCGGCTGCCAGATGGAGGCGCTGACGCTGCAGGGCATCCAGCAGAAGCTGATGGAAGAGCTGAAGGAGTTCATCAAGATCGTGCCGACCAAGGCCGGGGCGCTGAGCCGCGCCGCCTGCCACCCGTAAGGAGACGAAGATGGAAGGCATCTATTTCGACAACAACGCCACCACGCGCGTGGACGAGAAAGTGGTGGAGGCCATGCTGCCGTATTTCACCGAGCAGTTCGGCAACCCGTCGTCCATGCACAGCTTCGGCAACAAAGTCGGCCTCGCCATCAAGAAGGCGCGCATGCAGGTGCAGGAGCTGCTGGGGGCGGAGCACGATTCCGAGATCGTATTCACCTCCTGCGGCACCGAGTCCGATTCCACGGCCATCCTGTCCGCGCTGAAGGCGCAACCGGAGAAGAAGGAAATCATCACCACCGTGGTCGAGCATCCTGCCGTGCTGACGCTGTGCGCATGGCTGGAGAAGGACGGCTACAAGGTGCACTACCTCAAGGTGGATGGCAAGGGCCGTCTCGATCTGGATGAGTACAAGAAGCTGTTGAGCGACCAGACCGCGGTCGTGTCCGTGATGTGGGCGAACAACGAGACCGGCACCTTCTTCCCGGTGGTCGAGATGGCCGAGCTGGCACATGCCGCCGGTGCGATGTTCCACACCGACGCGGTGCAGGCCGTGGGCAAGGTGCCGCTCAATTTGAAAGACACGAAGATAGACATGCTCTCCGTTTCCGGCCACAAGCTGCATGCCCCCAAGGGCGTGGGCGTGCTCTACCTGCGCCGCGGCGTGCGCTTCCGTCCGCTGCTGCGCGGCGGCCACCAGGAGCGCGGCCGCCGTGCCGGCACCGAGAACACCACCTCCATCGTCGGCCTGGGCAAGGCCGCCGAAATGGCGCTGGAAGCGATGGAGTTCGAAAACACCGAGGTGAAGCGCCTGCGCGACAAGCTGGAGGCCGGCATCCTGGCCAAGGTGCCGCGCGCCTTCGTCACCGGCAACCCGGACGACCGCCTGCCCAACACCTGCAACATCGCGTTCGAGTTCATCGAGGGCGAGGCCATCCTGTTGCTGCTGAACAAGTTCGGCATCGCCGCGAGTTCGGGTTCCGCCTGCACCTCCGGTTCGCTGGAGCCTTCGCATGTGATGCGCGCGATGGGTATCCCCTACACCGCCGCGCACGGCACGGTGCGTTTCTCGCTGTCGCGCTACAGCACCGAAGCCGAAGTGGATCGCGTGATCGCGGTCGTGCCCGAGATCATCGCGCAGCTGCGCAGGCTGTCGCCGTACTGGGATGGAGACGGCCCGAAGGCGGATGCGTTCGCGCCGACTTACGCATAAGGCCGACATCATGTCCCGCACCATCATCATCGACGACACCACCCTGCGCGACGGCGAGCAGACCGCTGGGGTGGCGTTCACGCTGGATGAGAAGCTGGACATCGCACGCCGCCTCGACGCGCTGGGCGTGCCCGAGCTGGAAGTCGGCATCCCCGCGATGGGCGAGACGGAACGCGACGCGATCAACGCGGTCGCCGCGCTGGGACTGGATGCAAAGCTGGTCGCCTGGTGCCGCATGTGCAAGGAAGACATCCATGCGGCGGAGATGGTCGACGTACAGCTGCTCGACCTGTCCATCCCGGTGTCCGACATCCATCTGGAAAAGAAACTCAAGCGCGACCGCGACTGGGTGCTGGAAAGCATCATCGATCTGGTTCCCTATGCGCGCGAACACGGCGTGGGCGTCATCGTCGGCTGCGAGGACGCCTCGCGTGCCGATCCGGAGTTCCTGCGGAAAGTCGCCGAGATCGCACAGACCGCCGGCGCGCAGCGCCTCCGCTACGCCGACACGCTGGGCGTGATGGAACCGTTCGGCGTGCACAAGGCGATCTCCGCCTTGCGCAGCGTGTGCGACATCGAGATCGAGATGCACGCGCACGACGATCTCGGCCTCGCCACCGCCAACAGCCTGGCCGCCGCGCTGGCCGGTGCGACGCATATCAACACCACGGTGAATGGCTTGGGCGAGCGCGCCGGCAATGCGCCGCTGGAGGAAGTGGCGCTGGGTCTGAAGAAACTCCATAACCTCGATACCGGCATCGATCTCGCGCACTTTCCCGCGCTGTCGCAGGCGGTCGCCGCCGCATCGGGGCGTCCGGTGTCGTGGCAAAAGAGCGTGGTGGGCGAGGGCGTGTTCACGCACGAGGCGGGCATCCATGTCGACGGCCTGCTCAAGGACCCGGACACCTATCAGGGCTACGATCCGCGCGAGGTCGGCCGCGCGCACAAGCTGGTGGTGGGCAAACATTCCGGTGCGCATGGTGTGATCGCCGCCTACGCCAGCATGGGCCTCAACCTCAGCCCGGCCGAGGCGCGTGCGCTGCTGCCGGATATCCGCAGTTTCGCCGAACGTGCCAAGCGCTCGCCCGCCGACCAGGAACTGCTGTTCCTCTATCAACGTTACATCGGGCGCACCCAGCCCGGTGCGGCGCACTAGGAGTCCATCGTGGAAGACGTGATGACGACAGACAACGCGACAACCAGACCGCAACAGCCTTCGCTGCTGCAACTGCTGCGCGAAGACGTGAGCTGCGTGTTCCAGCGCGACCCCGCCGCACGCTCGCGCTTCGAGGTGCTCACCACCTATCCCGGCGTACACGCTATCCTCATGCAGCGCATCGCGCACCGCCTGTGGAACATGGGGCTGCGTTATCCGGCACGCTTCCTGTCGTGGTTCGCACGCCTGCTCACCAACATCGACATCCATCCCGGCGCCACGCTGGGACGCCGTTTCTTCATCGACCACGGCGCGGGCGTGGTGATCGGCGAGACCGCCGAGATCGGCGACGATGTCACGCTGTACCACGGCGTCACGCTGGGCGGCACCACCTGGAACAAGGGCAAGCGCCATCCCACGCTGGGCGATGGCGTGGTGGTCGGCGCGGGCGCCAAGATTCTGGGCGCGATCACGCTGAGCGAGCAGGTGCGCGTCGGCGCCAATTCGGTGGTGGTGAAGGACGTGCCGGCGCACCGCACCGTGGTCGGCATCCCAGGCAAGATCGTGCTGCGCACCGAAGAGGCGGACGCCAACAACATCTACGGCATCAACCTCGACCATCACCTGATCCCCGACCCCGTCGGCCGCGCCATCGCCTGCCTGATGGAGCGTATCGAGGTGCTGGAAGGCCAGTTGCGCAAGCAGGGCGAGGCGGTGGATTCGCAGTGCCGTACCTGCGAGGCGGACGATCTGTGCGGTACAGAAGTGGCGCGTGTCATCAGGAAAGAATGAATCATGGATCTGCTGGATTTCGACAACACCGAACTCTATTTCGACGAACCGCTGGCGCAGGATGTCGCGCGCCTGCTGATAGCCGCGGCGGATGCCTACGGCACGGAAGAGGCCGAGAGCCTGCTGCTGCGCGCCAATTTGATGGCGCCGCAACACCTGATGGTGCTGGTTGCGCTGTACCGCTACTACTTCTATCAGCATCGTCTGGAGGATGCGCTGTTGGTGGCGGAGAGCGCGCTGGCGGTGGCCGGGAGGCGGCTGGAGTTCCCCGAGACCTGGGTTTACCTGCGCGAGGCCAACGTCGGCGCGGGCGTGATGCGCTCGATGGGCCTGGTGCGTTTCTACCTGATGGTGCTCAAGGCTGCGGGCTACCTGCACCTGCGCCTGGGTCATCGCGACACCGGGAAAGCGATGCTGGAAAAACTGGTGCAACTGGACAGCCATGACCGCATCGGCGGCAAGGCGCTGCTGGAAGTGGTGCGTGCCGGCGAACATGAAGAGAGGAGAGTGTGATGAACGACGAACTGACTCTGGACGAAGCGATGGAGGAGCTGGCCTCCGCCGAGGATTTCCTGAACTACTTCGGCATCGAATATGACCCGGCCGTGGTGCAGGTGAACCGCCTGCACATCCTGCAACGCTTCCACGACTACCTGAAGAAGGCGCAACTGTCGGAAGACGAGGCCGGGCGGCGCGTGGTCTACACCACCCTGCTGACGCAGGCCTATCGGGACTTCGTGAAATCCGACGCGCTCACCGAGAAAGTGTTCAAGGTGTTCCACATGCACGAACCGCAGGTGAAATTCGTGCCGCTCACCGAGATCGCGATCAACCGCAAAGATGCTGCCTAGATACGAATTCGGCGATGAAGTCCGCATCGTGCGCAACGTGCGCAACGACGGCACCTATCCCGGCATGCCTACCGGCCAGCTGCTGATCCGGCGCGGTTCTGTCGGTGTGGTCATCAACGTCGGCACTTTCCTGCAGGACCAGCTCATCTACACCGTCAACTTCCTTGACCAGGGCAAGATCGTCGGCTTTCGCGAGGAAGAGCTGATCTCCATAGCCGAACCGTGGGTGCCGAGCAAATACGAGAGCCGCGAAAAGGTGCGCAGTACGGTGACGCTGGCCGTGCGCGGCGAAGTGCGCGCCGCCCCCGGCACCGAAGGCGAGATACTGAAGGTGCTGCGCGACGAGGCGGGCGGCGTGCAATACCAGGTCATCTTTCACGACCATGTGCTGCAAGTGCCGGAATCGGCGCTGGAGGCGGTGCATGTGTATGACGACAAGGAGACGAGCGATGCACACTGACCCCGGAACCGCCTACCTCGCGCTCAAGGCCGCGCAGAAACTCTATGGCAAGTCGCCGGCCGCGCTGGAGGTGGAGGAGAACGAACGCGTGCAGCAGATGGCGCAGAAACAGCAGCAGCTCGAAACGCGCATCCTCGCCGCGCCCGAAGCGCGCGATGCCATGGTGCCGCCCGCCACGCTGGAAGCCGCCTTGCAGGAGATCCGCGGGCGCTACGCGAACGAGGACGAATTCGCCGACGACCTCGCCGGCAACGGGCTGGAGGCGAGATCGTTTGCCGCAGCGCTGGAACGCGAACTCAAGGTCGAAGCCATCCTGGAAAAGGTCGGCACGCAGGCGGAGAAGGTCAGCGACACCGATGTAGAACTCTATTACCAGTACCACCCCGACCAGTTCCGTCGCCCCGAGACGCGGCTGGCGCGCCACATCCTGGTCACCATCAACGAGGACATCCCGGAGAACACGCGCAGCGCAGCCGGCAAGCGCATCGCCGAGATCGCCGCGCGCCTGAAGAAGGAGCCGGGCCGCTTCGAGGAACAGGCACTCAAGCATTCCGAATGCCCCACCGCGCTGGAAGGCGGAAAACTCGGCGACCTGCCGCGCGGCAAACTGTTCCCGGAACTGGAGGTCGTGCTGTTCGCCCTCAAGCCGGGCGAAGTCAGCGATGTCGTCGAATCCAGTCTGGGCTTCCACGTGCTGCGCTGCGACGCCGTCACCGAGGCCAAGGTGCTTGGTTTCGAACAGGCGAAAGCCTCGATCCGCAAGGTGCTGGAGCAGAAGCGCAAGCGCGCGGTGCAGCAGGGGTGGTTGAAGGGGTTATTGAAGCCGTGAACGAAGGTGGTGTGGGCGGCGGCTAATCGGCCTTAACCGACCTTTCGAGCCGCGATTGCAGACGTATCGTTTCCGATTTCGGTGGCTGCCCTAACGTTTGAGTTCAGGGACGCGCCGCTTGCGGCGCGTCCCTTGGAGCGAAATGTTAAAAGGTTCAGTCACCGTTCTTAACCCGTTTCCATTCCCTCTTAAGGATAATTTGGGACTGCGAAAAAAGTAACTTCAACAACTCTTCAACACCGATACGTTTCTCTCTCTCGTCACCAGCGCCAATTTTGTCTATCGCCTTGCGAATGGTCTCTGAAAGAATTTTGTGATCGGCTTCATTGGGGTTCAGCAACAAATTTATCTTTGCCTCCAACAAAACTAGTTTTTCAAGCCTATCGTTGAATTCTGACTGTTCGATGTTCTCCATACACCGATGCAGGCCGAGGACTCGAATTGACGTTATGGCTTCTGCTAGTTGATCACGCAGGTTGTCAATCCATTTCTGACGATTTGCGGAAACAATGGAAGCGCGAATTTGGCGTTTAGCCAAATATACGGAAACACCGGGGCCAACGATGACAGCGACAAGTGCGGTAATTGCGCTTATTGCTTGTGTGTCCATGCCACCCTACTTATCAGAAGTGCTTGTGGTTTGATCGAGAGCCCGCTTACGTGGGGCATTTAATGCTTCAAGGTAGTACAGGAGTCCAAGGGCGAATGTGGCGAGGCACAGGAACAGAGCGTACTTGGTAGCGATGTCAATTGAGTAAATGTAAGGTGGCATTTCATCCGGGAAGAACCGGATTCGAAATCCATACATGACTAGAGCGAGCAAACTCGCTTCACTGAAGTTGCAGTAGTCGCAATCTGAAATCAGGAACAAGATGATCGCGACAACTACAGAGGCAACCATCAAAATGATTCCGGCTTTCTTGTTGTATCCCATAAGAACCCCTTAAACCTTCTAACGTTAACTAGACACCAAGAATATCGCTTAATCTGGCGAAGCATTACTCATCTTATTGATTCCTGTAGAAACACAATTCATACCCCAGCCTCGCCGGAAAAATCGACATCATGATTTTTCGCAGCTTGAACTGCGTTTGCGGCGTGTACCGTACCGGTATGGAGTGGGGGCGTCAACAGGCCTGAAGGCCTATATATTTTTGTTGGGCCGCTATTGGTCAGACCGTGTAAAGGTCTGGCAGCCTCACAATTGTTTTACGCCGCCAGCGGCATCATCTGGTCCAGTTGATCCTTGATCGAGTCGCGCGCTTCGCGCAGTTCGTATTCGTCCTGCAAGCCCATCCAGAACTGCACGGAGGTCCCGAATACCTTGGCGAGGCGCAGGGCGGTGTCTGCGGTGATGCCGCGCTTGCCGAGGACGATCTCGTTGATGCGGCGCGGTGGGACGCCGATTGAGTTGGCCAGCCGGGTCTGGCTGATGCCCATTGGGGTCAGGAATTCTTCGAGGAGAATTTCGCCGGGGTGTATGTTCTCCAACTTGTCCATGTTCGTCTCCTTAATGGTAGTCAACGATTTCGACTGCATCGGGGCCGTTCCTGGTCCATACGAAGCAAATCCGCCATTGGTCGTTGATACGTATGCTGTGCTGCCCCTTTCGGTCGTTCTTCAAGGCTTCGAGCCGATTGGCCGGGGGTACCTTCAGATCCTTGAGCACTTGCGCCTTGTCCATCATGAACAGCTTGCGCAGGGCGACTTGCTGAATTTCGCGGGGCAGCTTGCGCGACACTTCGCCGCGCCAGATTTTTTCTGTCTCTTTGGATGCGAATCCGATGATCATGTGCCAGCATAACGTATGCCGTTATATCATGCAATCTAGAAGGGAAATTCAGGCTGGAATCGACATCTATTCGAGTGGGTTTGGCAGGAGGATCAGCGCGCCGGCCTGTCCCTCACATGCCAGACGGGTGTCCGCATCCAGCCCCTTGCGCCATTCCTCCGGTATCACCTCCATCCCGTACAGTGCGCCCGCCAGCATGCCGGCAATGGCGCCGGTGGTGTCGGCATCGCCGCCGCGGTTGACCACGTCGATCAGGCAGGCGCGGAAGTCGTCGGTGTCGAAGAACGCCTGGAACACGGCGCGCAGGGTGTCGGCGACATAGCCGCCGGGATTGGCCATCTGTTTCACTGCGCGGAAGCGGAATTCGGGATGTTGCGCGGCCAGCGGGTGGGCATGCTTGTGCAGCAGTTCGTTCTTGGTCGCCCCCCGCAGCGCGTCCTGCAGCATGAAGATCAGGCATTCGCAGGCAGCGTCCGACAGTCTGCAATGGTGCGTGGTGTGCGCCTGCGCCGCATTGGCCTTGCGCACTTCGTCCTGCGGCATGCCGAAGGTGGCGAGCGCGACCGGCAGCAGGCGCATCGCCGCGCCGTTGCCTGCGTCGTGGTCGGAGTAGGGCGCTTCCGGGTTGCCGGTCTTGCGGAAGTGCAGCAGGTTGCGGCGCACGGTGTTGCCGATGTCCACCGGCTTGGCGCGCATCCAGGCGTCGAAGGCCTGCGCGGCCGCCAGCGCATCGACCTTGCCCTGCGCGAGGATGGATGCACCCAAGGCGAGCGACATGGTGGTGTCGTCGGTGACCTGACCCGGTTTCAGGTGCAGCCAGCCGCCGCCGATGAGTTTGTCGTGTACGCCGTATTTTGCGGCGATCTCGCGCGGCGTCATGAATTCCACCGTCGCGCCCAGCGCATCGCCGATGGCTAGGCCGAGGTAGGCGGCGGTGGCGCGGTCGGGAACAGGCATTGCAAAGACTCTCCGTCATTCCCGCACAGGCGGAAAACAATAATTCTGTGAAGCAGGTACAGAATCAATGTCGTCCTGCTTCGCAGGATGGTTCTTCGATCAACTGGATTCCCGCCTGCGCGGGAATGACAATCGACTTATTCCTCCGGCCCGAAACATTTCGGGTAATCCACGCACACCGCACAGCTCGGCGCGCGGCAGACGTAGATGCCTTCCTGTTCGCACAGCTGCTTGTACAGGAATTTCTTCCACTTCATGTCCTCGCTGTTTTTCGCCGCCAGCGCGGGGAAGTTCTGCACCATCAACTGGCTCAGGTGCTGGCGCGACCGCAGGCCGAGATCCTGCCACAGATGGTCGTTGGCCATGCAGGCGGCGGTGACGATCTCTGCCATCCATTCTTCCGAGCCATCCTTCCAGGCCCGGTGTTGCAGCAGCAACCCGAGGATGTCGTCGCGCTCCGGCGCGCGCGGGTCGCTCCGGCGTCCGATGCGGGGAGTGTCCAGCCGCAGGCGGGGGAAGTGCCGGGTCAGCAATTCGGCGTACGCGCTGTCATCCAGTCCCAGCCCCGGTGGAAGCGCGCCGAACCCGGCAGCCTGGCTGGCGATCATCTGCGCGAAGATGTCGTCGTTCGGCAGCCCGGCGGCATGCGCCATCAGTTCCGCATACAGTCCCTGCGAGGGCTGGGCCACTGAGGATGTCGGCATGACGGCGGGCTGCATGATGCGCTCCTTATTTGCTGGGATATTCGATCAGCAGGTCTTCGTCGCGCAGCACCATCTGGCAGGCCAGACGCCACTCGGTGGTGATCACGTCGTTGACCTTCATCGCCTCGATCTGCGCGCCGGTGATCTTGCCGGATTCCTTCAGCACGCGGATCTCGCGCTCGGTCAGCGGACCGGCCATTGGCCCCTTGTTGGACAGGTTGGTGACCTTCACCAGGCAGGTGGAGCACTCGCCGTTGGCGCAGCCGAAGTCGATGGGGATATGGTTCTCCTTGGCGAGTTCGAGTACGGTCTTCTTGTGGCTGCCGGCGACGGCATACACGGTCTTGTCCTTGTGCAGAGGGCTGGAAAAGGTGATGTTCGGCATTGCATAGACTCCACGGTTAGTTGAAAAAATCTTCAGGCGCGCACCACGATGTCGCCGCCCAGCACCTGTGCCTGGCAGGCCAGCCGCTGGTCGCGTGCGGCCATGTTCTCCTGCAGTACCTTGTCCTCCAGTACTGAGCGTTCGCTCATGTGCTCCATGCCCGAAACGATCTTCACCATGCAGGTGGCGCATTCGCCTTCCCGGCAGCCGTAGGTGATGCCGGCGCCGATCTTTTCCGAGACCTCGATCAGGCGCGTGCCGGCGGGGACGCTGAGCGTGACGCCGAGCTTCTCGAAGGTGACGTTGGCTTTAGGCATGTGCGGCCTCCGGCGGCGGACAGGGTTCGGAGCGATTGCAGACCGGGCAGGGCTCGGTCTTTGGCTGCGAGTCGTTGAGGCCGATCCAGGCATCTACCGCCTGCGCATCGAAACCGGTGCGCAGCGTGCCGTCCACCTCCATCAGCGGACGCTTGATGAGCAGCGGTTCCTGCAACATCAGTTCAAGGGCGGTCTCCGCGTCGCAGGATGCCGGGTCGATCTCGCCTGACTTCACGCGCGGTGCCGCCGGGTTGAACCACTGTGCCACCGGCATCTCGCCGAAGAAGGCGCGCAGGCGTTCCGCCGTCCATTTCTCGGTGAGGATGCTCTTTGCCAGCACGGTATGGCCGGACGATGCCAGCCATACTTTCTGTTTGGTGTTGTTGCCGCAGCCCGGCTTTTCGTAGAACACGACGGTCGCCATGTCAGGCCGCCAGTTTCTGCAAAGGGATGCCGGTCAGCGACCCCGGCGGGTTGAGCGGCTCGCCCGCTTCGTTCAGGATCGCGCCCTCGATCGGGCAGATGCTGGCGCACTGCGCATCGGCGAAGTCGCCCGCGCACTCGGTGCATTTGTCCGGGTCGATCAGGAAGTGCGGCTTCGCCTCATGGATCGCCTTGCTCGGGCACAGCGGTTCGCAGGCGTAGCAGTTGGTGCAGAGTTCGATGATCTCCAGTGCCATGATGTCCTCCGTTACGCCGCCTTTTGCTGCGATGCGGGTTGCGCTGTCAGCTTGCCCGCCGCGCGCATCTCCTCGTACACCGCCAGCACCGCGTCCTCGATCGGTTCCATCGCATGCTCGCCGTTGGGCTGGATGCCTGCGGCTTCCAGCGGGCCCCAGGGCTCGTAGCCGACCTTGCTGCACAGCACGACTTCGCAGCCCGACAGTTCGCGGATGGTCACGTCCAGTGCGCTCTCGCCGTTGCCGCAGGTGTCGCCGCCTTCGCAGTAGGGGATGGTCTTGCGGTGGCCGATGAAGCGCACGCCGTTGCTCGATGCTTCATAGATCAGGAACTCGCCGGCATGGCCGAAGTGTTCGTTGATCACGCCGCCGCCCTTGGTGGCGACCGCCATCAGCACCGGGCGCGCAGCGGGTTTCTTCAGGCCTTCGATAGTGACCAGCTTGTTTGCCTTCGCCGCGTGTTTGCTTTCCAGCTCCTCGTTGATGGCCGCGTGTACCTCGGCGCGCATCTTCATCGCTGCTTCGTAGTCGATGTCCATCGCCTCGATCTTGTCCAGCGTGAACTCGGCGCCGCGGTCTTCGCCCAGCAGGCCCACCGCATCGGCGCGGCACTGGCGGCAGTGCCGCATCATGTTCATGTCGCCCGCGCAGGCGTCCTGCAAGGCTTGCAGTTCCTCGTTGGTCGGGCCGCGCTGGCCGGTGAGGCCGTAGTAGGTACCGTGCTCTTCTTCAGAGATCAGCGGCATCACGTTGTGCAGGAACGCGCCCTTCGCCTTGACGATCTTCGACACCTCTTCCAGATGCTTGTCGTTCACGCCGGGGATCATCACCGAGTTCACTTTCACCAGCACGCCTTTGGCGACCAGCATCTCCAGCCCCTTCTGTTGCTGCTCGATGAGGATGGCGGCGGCTTCGCGGCCCTTGATGCGCTTGTTGTTCCAGAAGATCCACGGATAGATCTGCGCACCCACGTCCGGGTCCACGCAGTTGATGGTGATGGTCACGTGGTCGATGTTGTACTTGCACATTTCCTCGACGTTCTCGGGCAGCGCCAGGCCGTTGGTGGAGACGCACAATTTGATGTCCGGCGCCTGCTCGCTCAGCATGCGGAAGGTGGCGAAGGTGCGCTGCGGATTCGCCAGCGCGTCGCCGGGGCCGGCGATGCCCAGCACCGTCATCTGCGGGATGGTGGCGGCGACGGCCAGCACCTTCTTCACCGCCTGCTGCGGGTTCAGCACCTCGGACACCACGCCGGGGCGCGACTCGTTGGAGCAATCGTATTTGCGGTTGCAGTAGTGGCACTGGATGTTGCAGGCGGGCGCCACCGCGACGTGCATGCGCGCGAAGTAATGGTGTGCCTCTTCCGAGTAGCAAGGATGGTTCTTCACCTTGTCGCGGATGTGATCCGGCAGGTGGCTCATCTGGTCGTCTGTGGAACCGCAGGAACCTGCGGCACAGCCGGATTGTTTCGCTTCGGCGGCGGCGTTGTTGATGACGGGCAATTGCACGGTCTGCTCCTTGGCTATCGTTCGCCAGAGATGACGCAAACAGCGTGCCCGGAATCCGGGTGTGATTAAGTCATTGTTTTTAAATCATGCGCGGCAGCGGGTAAGTGCGCCTGTCGCAAAAAGCACATGACAGCCGCGCAGGCTTGTGGCGAAGCTGACAAAACGCCGGCGTGCCCCTGTACGGGCAGGCGGGTTGGGCCGAGGCTGGCTTCTGCCGGGTGTTTCGTCCCCGGGCCGAGGCGCTGCTGGAGGCGCATGCCGCGGTTATTTCCGGCGATCCGGCAAGCGTCCCGGTTCAGGGGGTGTTGCAGCGTCCGAGGGCAGTCCGGATTCGTTCGATGGTGTCCTCCATCCTGGCCTTCCTCGATACTTCGAGTCCAAGGCCCTCGGCAACCCTGGCAATGATGGCCGGGTCGAGCGGGATTCCGCCTGAGTCGATGGCCGTGATCAGTTGCCTGGCGCGGCGAATTTCGGGCACGCTGTCTTCGCCGGGTTTGGCGCGCTTCAGGAGGCCCAGGATCAGGGATTTCATCGCTTACTGGTTTGCGGCATCCGAATGGATGGTGCAGAAGCTGAGCATTTCGCCCAGCGCCTCTTCGGCCTCGTCGATGGATTGAAAGACGCCAAGCAGTTTTGCTTCGTCGTCGTAGAGCCCGCGCAACGTTTGCGGGTCTATGGTGAGGAATACCTTGAGCATGATGTGCGAATCTCTGGTTTCGTCGTTCTTCCGTCGCCTGTTCGGCGGTTTTATCAATGGCTTCCGGCAATGGCCCGCGTATGGCGTTATCCCGGAATTCCCCATGCCGCGAAGCGGCCGCATTACAATGCAGGCCTATGCCATTCGCAGCGAAACATCCTGAATTCTTCCGTCCTGACCGCCTGTCCCGCGCCGGCGGGATGGAATACAAAAAGGCCTGCATCGCTGCAGGCCTTGCTGTGTCTGGCTCCCCGACCTGGACTCGAACCAGGGACCTGCGGATTAACAGTCCGTCGCTCTACCGACTGAGCTATCAGGGAATTGAAGAGGTGCGCATCATAGTGACTTTGCCCAAACCGGTCAACCTCAAATTTGGATTTTTATGCAATTCCTGAAACGACTGCTGCTCATCTTCGTTGCATTGCTGATGCTGGCGATGCTGGCGGCGTACCTGATTCCGCTCAATGCCTATGTCCCTCAGATGGAGCGCGCCCTGGGCGCGCGGCTGCAGGTTCCGGTGAGCATCGGCAGCCTGCGCGCGGCGATGCTGCCGGCGCCCCATCTCGAATTGCGCGACGTTTCGGCGGGCGGGCAGGACGGCATCGCGCTGCGTTCGGTCGCGGTGTCACCGGTCATTCCCGATCTGCTGGCGGGGCGGCTGGCGATGCATGTGGAGGTGAGGGACGGTGCGGCTCACCTGGACAGGCTCAACGCCCTGGCGGAAACCCTGACCGCCATGCCGGTCGACGAAGGCGCGCCGGTCGTGCGCGAACTCCGGCTGTTCCAGCTGATCCTGCTGGCGCCGCAGGTGGCGATCGGCCCGCTGGAGGGCAAGCTCGAATTTGCCGAAACGGGAGCGTTGCAGCGTGCCTGGTTCGCGCTGGACGAGCAGAAGTTGACTGCGATCCTGACGCCCCTGCCGGAACGGCGTTTTGCGTTGCAATTGCGGGCGGCGGCGTGGGACATGCCGTCGCAATTGGCCGGCGCGCGGGTAGACGAATTGCAGCTCGATGGCGTACTCGGCCAGGCAGAACTGCTGGCGCAGCGTTTCTCCGTCGTCTCGCAGGGCATGCGCGCAGAGGGATCGGGAAGGCTGCGCTTTTCGGACGGACTGGAAGTCCGGGCGGTGCTGCGCAAGGCCGAAGTGCCGCTGGATAGGCTGATGACATTGCTGGGCCGGCCGGTAGGGGTGGGAGGATTGCTGTTGGCCAGCGGCAAGCTGGACAGCCGCGGAGATAACCTGCAGGAGTTGGCGCGGCGGGTGAACTTTTCCGGAGAGGTGCGCCTGAGTGCGGTCACGGCCACGGTATCGGAGGGGTTCCGGCGTTCGCTGGTGGTCGATTCCGTCCGTTCCCGCGTCGAATTGAGCGCCGGGCGGCTGGACCTGCGCGATCTCCATGCCGAGTTGTATGGGGGGAGCCTGTCCGGCGAGATGGGCGTGGACCGCGGCAAGTCGGTGCTGGATGCGCGTCTCGCAGCGCAGGGCATCAACATGCGTCCGCTGGTGGAGGCGCTGACCAACGAGGTGCTGTTCGCCGGCAGGATGGAAGGCAGTGCCGTGCTGACGATGAATCTGGACAGACTGGAACGCTTCCCGGAGAATCTGAGACTGAGGGGAGACTTCCATTTGCGCGACGGGACGCTGAGCAAGGTAGACTTGGCGCAGGTCGCGAGCAACTCGGCCCGGGGGGATGGCGGCGTGACCCGGTTCAGCGATCTGACGGGAACCTTGCGCGTGAATGCATCCGGCTATCGTTTCGGCGAACTGAAAATGTCTTCCGGCAGCCTCAAGGCGGAAGGCCGCATCCACATGACGCCGGCGCTGCGACTGAATGGGATGCTGGATGTGGACGTAAAGGGAACCGCCGGACTGGTCAGCATGCCGCTGGTGGTTTCCGGCACGCTGGATCAGCCCCAGGTTCGCGTCAGCGGCGCGGCCCTGGCGGGTGCCGCGATGGGCACCGCCGTCCTCGGCCCCGGTCTGGGTACGGCGCTGGGCGTCAGGCTGGGCGGATTCCTGAACAAATTGTTCGGCAATGAGGCGAATGCCGAACAGCCTGCTGCGGAGCCGCAATCGAAGCGGTGATTGTTGCTGCGGATCAACGGTTAGAATCGACAAATGGACAGCAAAATCATTTTCATCAGGACTGCCAAGGGCGAAGAGGAAATCCGCGGCAGGAACGCATCCCTGTCCGGCGACATCAAGCGCGCCCTGCTGATGGTGGACGGGCGCTCTTCGTTCGCGGATATCGGCAAACATGCCGCTCCCAGCCTGCGAGGCGTTCTTGAGGAATCCTTCCAGGATTTGCTGCGCCTGGGTTATATCGAGGACAAGTCGCGGTCGGCGCAGGCCGCCAACATCCCCAGGATGGCCAAGCCAGGCGGTGCGCCGGCCGGAATGAAGGCGCCGGCGGCGGAAGACCTTGGCGAACTGGATTTCACCGGGATGTTCCGCGCGCCCACTCCGGAGGCGCTGGCCGCCGAGGGCGCCAGGCTGGAGGCGGAGAAAAAGAAGAGGGAAGCCGAAGCCGAAACCAAGAGGAAACAGGCCGAGCAGGAGGCCGCCAGAACCAAGGCCGAACTGGCGAAGGCCGAGGCCGAAGCACGCGCACATGCCGAGGCGGCGGCCAGGGTGCGCAAGGAAATCGAAGCCGCGAAGCTGAAGGCGCAGCAGGAGGCCGATGCAACGCGCATCAAGGCGGAGCAGGAAGCGGCCAGAGCGCGCGAGGAAGCCGAGCAGGCCCGGAAACTGATGGCGCAGGCTCAGGCGAAGGCCGAGGCGGAGGCGCGTGCGCATGCCGCGGCGGCGGCCAGCGCGCGCAAGGAAATCGAGGCTGCAAAACAGCAGGCGCAACGGGAAGCCGAGGAGGCCAGGCTGAAGGCGGAGCAGGAAGCCGCGCGCGCGCGCAGGGAGGCCGAGCAGGCCAAACGGCTCGCGGCCGAGGCGGCGAGCGCGCGCGAGGAAGTCGAGCGTCAGGCCAGGGAGGAGGCGGAGCTGGCTCGTCGAAAGGCGGAGCAGGAGGCAGAGCAGATTCGGGCGGAACTTGCCAGGGCGCAGGCCAAGGCGGAAGCCGAGGCGCGCGCCTATGCCGAGGCCGCCGCCAGTGCGCGCAAGGAACTCGAGGCGGTGAAGCTGAAGGCGCAGCAGGATGCCGAGGCGGCGCGGCTGAAGGCGGAAGAGGAAGCCGCGGCGGCGCGGAAAGAGGCCGAGCAGGCCAGGCGCGAGGCGGCGGAGGCGGCGCGATTGAAGGCCGAACAGGCGGAGGCGCAGGCGCGGGCTGAACTGGCCGAAGCGCAGGCGAAAGCCGAGGCCGAGCAGGCGCGGCAGGCGGCGGCGGAAGCGCAAGCCAAGGCGGAAGCCGAGGCCATCGCGCACGCCGAGGCCGAACTCCGGGCGCGCAAGGAAATCGAGACGGCGAAATCGAAGGCGCAGCAGGAAGCGGAAGCGGCGCGGCTGAAGGCGGAGCAGGAGGCCGCCAGGGCGCGCGAGGAGGCGAACCTCGCCCGCGAGGAGGCCGAGCAGGCCAAGCGGCTGGTGGTACAGGCGCAGGCGCAGGCCGAAGTCGATGCGCTGGCGCATGCGGAGGCCGAGGCCTGTGCGCGGGAAGAGGCCGAGGCGGTGAAGCTGAAGGCGCAGCAGGAGGCCGAAGCCGCGCGGCTCAAGGCCGAGCAGGAGGCGATCAAGGCGCGCGAGGAAGCCGAGCAGGCCAAGAGGCAGGCGGCGGAGGCCGCGGCCGCGCGGGAGGAAATCGAGCGCGGAGCCCGCGAGCAGGCCGAAGCGGCCCGCCTCAAGGCCGAGCAGGAAGCTGAGCAGGCTCGCGCGGAACTGGCCGCGGCCCAGTCCAAGGTGGAGGCCGAGCTGGCCAGAAGGCAGGCCGCCGAAGCCAAGGAAAAGGCCGAGGCCGAGGCGCTCGCGCAGGCGGAAATCGCTGCGCGCAAGGAAACCGAGGCTGCGAAGCTGATGGCGCAGCAGGAGGCGGAGGCGGCGCGCCGCGAGGCGGAGCAGGAGGCGGCAAAGGCACAGGAGGAGGCGGCCCGGGCGCGCGAAGAGGCGAACCGCGCACGCGAGGAGGCCGAGCAGGCCATGCGCTTGGTGGCGGACGCTCAGGCACAGGCCGAATTCGAGGCGGTTGCGCGGGCGGAAGCGGAAGCGCGCGCGCGCAAGGAAACCGAGGCAGCCAAGCTCAAGGCCCAGCAGTATGCCGAATCGGTGCGCCAGAAGGCGGAACAGGAGGCCTCCAGGGCGCGCGCAGAAGCGATCTCGGCGCGCGAGGAAGCTGAGCAGGCCAGGCAACTGGTTGCCCAGGCGCAGGCCCGGGCCGAAGCCGAGGCGCTCGCTTATGCCGAGGCGGAAGTCAAGACTCACAAGGAAATCGAGGCGGCGAAACTGAAGGCGCAGCAGGATGCTGAAATGGCGCGCCAGCAAGCGGAGCGGGAAGCCGCGAAGGCGCAGGAAGAAGCGGCCAGGGCGCGTGAGGAAGCGGTCCGGGCGCGCGAGGAGGCCGAGCAGGCCAGGCAGTTGGTGGCGCAGGCGCAAGCCAGGGCGGAAGTCGAGGCGCTGGCGCATGCGGAGGCGGAGGCGGGAGCGCGCAAGGAGGTCGAGGCCGCCAAGCTCAAGGCGCAGCAGGAGGCGGAAGCCGAGCGCCTGAAAGCGGAGCAGGTGGCGGCAAAGGCGCAGGAAGAGGCCGAACAGGCCCGGTTGCTGGCGGCCGAGGCGGTTCATGCGCGCATGGAAGTCGAGCGGCGCGCCGCGGAACAGGCCGAGCAGGCCGAGCAAGCCAGGCTGCAAGCGGAGCAGGAAGCGGCAAGGGCGAAGGCGGAGATCGAAGCCGCGATGCAGCAATTGCGGCAGGAGGCCGAAGCGGCGCGCCTCAAGGCGGAGCAGGAGGCCATCCAGATGAAGGCCGAGGCCGACGCAGCGATGCGGAAAGTGCGTCAGGAGGCCGAGGCGGCGCGCCTCAAGGCGGAGCGGGAGGCGGCCCTGGCGCGGGAAGAGGCCGAGGAACTAAAGCGCCAGGCGGCCGAGGCGAAGGCAAAGGCGAACGCCGAGGCCGGATCCGCCGGGCAGCGGGTGCAGCGCGAGGCCGAGCGCATCGAGGAGGAGTCGCTGAAGGCGGAGCAGGAAGCGCAGCGGCTGGCCCGGATGGCGGCCGCGCTGAAATCCGTCGGCGCCGAATACCAGCGTTCGACCAGCGCGACGGTGCTGTTCTTCGATGTGGTCGGCTACACCAAGCAGCCGGTCAACAAGCAGATCAAGATCAAGAAGCGCTTCAACCAACTGGTGTCCGATTGCCTTGCGGCACTGGGGGGCGACGAGCGCATCATCCTGGACACCGGCGACGGTGCGGCGATCGGCTTCCTGCAGCATCCGGAAGACGCTTTGCAGGTGGCGCGGCAGTTCCGCAAGGCCGTGACGGCGCACCAGCATCAGGATTATCCGGAATTGACGGTGCGTACCGGCATCCATCTGGGGCCGGTCAGCATCGTCAAGGACATGAACGGCCAGAGCAACATGGTCGGCGACGGCATCAACGATGCGCAGCGCATCATGAGCTTCGCGGGCGTCGATCAGATTTACATCTCGCGGCCCTATTACGACTTCATTTCGCGGCTGAGCGACGAATACGCCGAATTGTTCCAGTATCGCGGTCAACAGCAGGATAAGCACGGGCGCGAGCATGCGGTCTACGAGCTGGTCGATCTCGCCGTGGAGGAGGCCGCTCCGCGCGTGATCGAGAAGGCGCCGCCGATCACGCTGGAGCCTTTCGTTTTTGCCGCGAACGAAGTTCCTGCGGCCGGGCATGAGGGGCCGGAAGTGCGGGAGGAGCCGCCGCAGGAAGTTCCGGTTCCGCAGGCCGAGGTTCCCATCACGGTGGATTTCGCACAGGTCGGTTCAGATGCCCAACGCGCCGCGCCTGAGCCCGCAGGGGCAGCTGCGGAGAGCCGGCCGGAACCCGAGTCCGAGAAGAAGTCGAAGGCCGAGGCGCATATGCCCACCGAGGAAGAGGTTGCCGCCATGGCGGCGGCTCAGGCCAAGGCCTGGTCCAGGGCGGAAGAACGCGCGGCGCGGGAGAAGGAAGAGCGGGCCGCCCAGCCGCTGCCGCAACCCGAAGCGCCTCCGGTGGCGCGCGCAAGACGCAAACCGGTCCCGTGGGGCGGGCTCGTTGCGGGGCTGTTCGCGCTGCTGATTGTCGGGCTGTTCGCCGCGCCGTTCATGTTGCCGATGCGCGACTACGCCGACGGCATCGAACGGAAGCTTGCCGCCCAGTTCGGGCAGCCGGTGCATGTCGGGAAAATATCCGGACGGTTGCTGCCTACGCCCAGGCTGGAGCTGGAGGCGGTTGTGATAGGGGAGGCGGAACAGATCAGGGTGCAGTCGGCGCAGCTGGACTTCGCGTTTTCCGCGTTGTTCTCGTCGCAACGGCCCATCGATAGCCTTTCTCTGGAAGGCGTGCTGGTGGATGGCGGCATGTTGCCGCGGCTCCCGGACTGGCTACCCGAGATGGCCGCCGATGCCCAGTATCCAGTGAAACTGATCCAGCTTGGGCAGGGAGTGCTGGAGGCGGACGGCCTGTCGGTGTCCGGCATCGCCGGCGAGTTGAACTTCGATACGGCTGGCCGCTTCACCCGGGCGAGACTGCATACCGCAGACGACAAGCTGGCGCTGGACATGGCCGCCGGAACGGCGGACAGACTGAATGTCTCGATCAAGGCGCGCGGCGCGCTGCCGCTGCTGCCGGCCTGGACATTCGGGGAGATGAATGCGTCGGGGGAACTGACACGCGACAGTTTGATGCTCTCCGAAATCGACGGCAGCATCATGGACGGGCGGCTGCTCGGCAAGCTGAACCTGTCCTGGACAGATGGCTGGAAGGCGCAAGGCGACCTGGTCGCCCGGGTCGTCACCGTGCAGAACTTGGGCACGGCGCTGAGCGGCGACCTGGATGGCTCGGCCCGTTTCCGGATGCAGGCGGACAGCCTGGCGGGGCTACCCGCCTCCGCGATCATGGAAGGCGAGTTCGTCGTCGGCAAGGGCGTCGTCAACGGCTTCGACATCGTCGAGATCGTGCGGCTGCGCAGCCGCGAGAGCCGTCCGGGCGGGCGCACTCATTTCGACGAACTGGGCGGGGACATGAGTTACGAGAACGGCACTTACCGGTTCCGCCGCCTCACGATGAAGGCCGGCGTGCTGAGCGCGACCGGATCTCTGGATGTCGTGCAGCAGAATCTGTCCGGGCAGATCGCTGCGGAACTGAGCATGCGTTCCGGTTCGGGTTCGGCGGCGCTGCAGGTAGGCGGGACGACCGCCGTACCGACGATACGGCTGCGCTAGCGGCAATCCGGCCGCATAAACGAAGCAGCCGTTCGGTTGAACGGCTGCTTTCCGGGGGCGGAACCGCCGGTCGGCGGTTCCGGATTCAGGCCAGCGCCTTGGCGATGCGCGCCAGCGCTGCCTTGAGGTTGTCCATCGAGGTGGCGAAGGAGATGCGGAAGTAGCCCTCGCTGCCGAAGGCAGAGCCAGGCACCACGGCGACACCGGCTTCCGCCAGCAGGTATTCGGACAGCGCGATGTCGGAGGTTTCCTTGATCTTCCCTTCGCGGTGCAGGCGGGCGATGGCCTCGCGTGCGTCGGGGAAGGCGTAGAACGCGCCGCCGGCCTTGATGCATTTCACGCCGGGAATTTTGTTGAACGCATCCACCACGAACTCATGGCGCTCGCGGAACGCCTGCAGCATGGGCTCGATGCAGCCCTGGTCGCCGTTCAGCGCCGCCTCGGCCGCGACCTGGGAGATCGAGGTCGGGTTCGAGGTGCTTTGCGACTGCACGTTCTCCATCGCGGTGATGATGGCCTCGGGGCCGGCGGCGTAGCCGATGCGCCAGCCGGTCATCGCGTAGGCTTTCGAGACGCCGTTCAGCACCATGGTGCGGTTATACAGGTCCGGGCAGGCATCGAGGATGTTGACGAACTTCTCGTCGGTCAGCGCGATGTGCTCGTACATGTCGTCAGTGGCGATCAGCACCTGCGGGTGCTTGCGCAGCACTTCGCCCAGCGCTTTCAGGTCTTCCAGCGTGTACACCGCGCCGGAGGGGTTGCTCGGGCTGTTGATGACGATCATGCGGGTTTTCGGCGTGATTGCGGCCTCAAGTTGCGCGGGCGTCAGCTTGAAGCCCTGCGCGATGTCGGCCTGCACGATCACCGGCACGCCTTCGGCGATCAGCACGATATCGGGATAGGACACCCAGTACGGCGCGGTGATGATGACCTCGTCGCCGGGATTGATGGTCGCCAGCACAAGGTTGAAGAAGCTCTGCTTGCCGCCGCAGGAGACAAGAATCTGTTTCGCGGTATAGTCCAGGCCGTTGTCGCGCTTGAGCTTGGCGATGATGGCCTGCTTCAGGCTGGGTGTGCCGCCCACGGCGGTGTACTTGGTGAAACCCTTGTTGATCGCCGCGATCGCGGCGTCCTTGATGTGTTGCGGCGTGTCGAAATCCGGCTCGCCGGTGCCCAGCCCGATGATGTCCTTGCCTTCGGCTTTCAGCTTGGCCGCGCGGGCGGCGACGGCGAGGGTGGGGGAGGGCTTGATGGCTTGCACGCGAACTGAGAGAGGCACGATTTTTCCTGACAGGTTGGATGGTTAGGTTGGAAGACGGGCGAATTATACCCGTGCCGCAAAAAGAGTGAATCGGGGAACAAAGGGGAAATTTCGTGCGCTGTTCCGCGCTATCAACTGCCCGAAAATCGGCAGTCCCGGGAGACTCCGCACTAGTTGCGCTTTCCCCTGTGCTCGGGCGGTACGAGCACCCAGGCGACCAGTACCAGGATGCCGAACGCGGTGTATGCGACCGTAAAGACCCAAGGCTCGAATTCGTAGAACAGCAACTCATGCAGCCAGTGCTGGATGAAGGAAGTCGCATAGGCGCTTTCTCCCGCCGCCACTCGTGCGCGATTTTCCCACTCGGTGAGCGGGCAGGCCAGGCCCAGCCAGGCTTCCGCGATTACGATGGCGATGGCCAGCAGGTGGGCCAGCCTGAACCGGTGGTCCCTGAGCCAGCTCCAGCGCAACTGTCGTTCGAGCAGGATGGCGACCAGTCCGAGAACGACGAACGCGACGAACAGCGCATGCGTAACGAGGATCAGGTCGGCCAGGAACAGGGCCATCTCTCGTCGGCTACCCCGGCCTGCGGAACAGCGCCGGTATCTGTGTTCTGGGGCTGCTCTCCGGTTCCGGCTGTGGCCTGCTCACCGGCGGGGAATGGGTCACATTGGGCACGTAGGGCTTGTCGAACCACGGGTCGTGGCTGGGCTTCTGCGGTTGCGGCCTGTGGAACTCCCGGTGGCGTTCGTGCTGCTCGGCCCGCGGCGGACGGTGGGATTTCGCCAGTTGCGGCAGGGGCTCGCGCTGGATGGCCTTCTTGATCAGCTTTTCGATCTCCTGCAGGTATTTCTCCTCGTCCGGGGAGACCAGCGAGATCGCCGTGCCGGAAGCGCCGGCGCGGCCGGTGCGTCCGATGCGGTGCACATAGTCTTCCGGCGCATGAGGGATCTCGTAGTTGATCACCATCGGCAGGCTGTCGATGTCCAGTCCGCGCGCGGCCACATCGGTCGCGACCAGCGTGGTGACCTTGCCCTGCTTGAAGGCGTCCAGCGCCTGGATGCGTTCCTGCTGACTCTTGTCGCCGTGGATCGCGTCGGCGGCCACGCCCTCGCGCTGCAACTGGCGCGCCAGCCGGCTGGCGGTCAGCTTGGTCTTGGTGAACACGATCACCTGCTTGGCGTCGTCGCCGCGCAACAGATGCGAGAGCAGGGCATGCTTGTCGTCGTGATCGACCATGTAGACTTTTTGCGCGATGTTGTCGTTCGAGGCGTTGCTGCGCGCGACCTCGATCAGCGTGGGGTAGATCAGAAAGTCTTCCGAGAGCTTCTTGATCTCGTCCGAGAACGTGGCGGAGAACATCAGGCTTTGCCGCGTCCTCGGCAGCAGCGCGAGGATGCGCTTCAGGTCGGGCATGAAGCCCATGTCCAGCATGCGGTCCGCCTCGTCCAGCACCAGCATCTGCACGGTGTTGAGCTGCACGCTCTTCTGTTCGATGTGATCCAGCAGGCGGCCCGGGGTCGCCACCAGGATTTCCACACCGTTCTTGAGCGTCGGTGTCTGCGTCTTGATGTCCACGCCGCCGAACACCACCAGCGAGCGCAGCTTGGTGTGCTTCGCGTAGGCCTTGATGCTTTCCTCGACCTGGATCGCCAGTTCGCGCGTCGGCACCAGGATCAGCGCGCGCACCGGATGGCGCGCCGGCGAGGTGCTGGAACTGGCGTGCGGCAGCAGTTTCTGCAGCATCGGCAGTGCGAACGCCGCAGTTTTGCCCGTACCCGTTTGCGCGCCAGCCATCAAGTCCAGCCCCTCCAGCACCAGCGGGATTGCCTGCGTCTGGATGGGTGTGGGAGTGGTGTAACCGGATTCGGAGAGCGCCTTGAGTATCTCGGGCGCGAGTTTCAGGTCGGAAAAGCTGACGGTGCTCAAGGTGTGGTCTCTTATCGGATATTTATCATGGGGTTGTGGGCATTATACGCGCCCGGGCCAGGTGATGGGACGATGGTTTTGGTGCGGCATCCGGTAGGATTGCGCCTTCATGGGGGAAGGAACGGCATGAAATGAGACTGGGAATCGACCTTGGCGGCACCAAGATAGAGATTGTCGCGCTCGACGGCGGCGGCGGTGAGTTGCTGCGACGCCGTGAACCCACGCCGCAGGGCGATTATTACGAAACGCTGCAAACTATTGTCCGGTTGGTGCGCGATGCCGAAGCGGAACTGGGGCAGCGCGGCTCGGTCGGCATCGGCACGCCGGGCGCGCTGTCGCGCGCGACCGGATGCCTGAAGAACTCCAATTCGGTGGCGCTCAACGGCTGGCCGATCCGGAACGACCTCGAGGCATTGCTGCAGCGCGAGGTGAAGATAGCCAACGACGCGAATTGCTTCGCGCTGTCCGAGGCGACGGACGGCGCGGCGGCAGGCGCGGAAGTCGTGTTCGGCGTGATCCTCGGCACCGGTGTCGGCGCGGGCATCGTCGTTGCCGGCCGCGTGCTCTCCGGCCCCAACGGCATCGCCGGCGAATGGGGCCACAACCCGCTGCCCTGGCCGCAGGCGCACGAACTTCCCGGTCCGGTCTGCTACTGCGGCAAACGAGGCTGCATCGAAACCTTTCTGTCCGGGCCGGGCATGGCGAAGCTGCATGAGCTGGAGACCGGGATTTCGTTGCGAGTCGAAGAGATCGTGCAGCGCGCGGAGCAGGGCGATGCCGCCTGCGAACGTAGCCTGCAGACTTACGAGCATCGCCTCGCGCGTTCGCTCGCGCATGTCATCAATGTTCTCGATCCGGAGGTCGTGGTGCTGGGCGGCGGCATGTCCAACATCGAGCGGCTGTATGCGCATGTCCCCATGTTATGGGGCGAGTGGGTGTTCTCGGACCGAGTGGATACCAGGCTAGTCAGGAATCAATACGGCGATTCCAGCGGCGTGCGCGGCGCAGCCTGGTTGTAGCCCGCGGCTCTCGGAATCCGCCTTGCTGAGCCAGCCGGCCTTGTCATGCGGCGAAAGTCAGGGGAAGCAATGGATCGTAACGCGGATTCCGGAACAGCATTGCGAAACGGCTATTTCTTCAGCAAGTCGGCCAGAGAGTGGTTGTCCAGCGTGGAGAAGAAGGCTTCCTGAGCGGAATTGAGAATGGGCTTCAGCCGGCAGTCAGGCAACAGGGGGCAGCCTGACGAACTGTCTCTCATGCATTCCACCAAAGCCAGGTTGTTTTCCATCAAACGGATTACCGAACCTATGGATATGTTTCCTGCCTCCTGCGCCAGGCAGATTCCGCCGTTCCTGCCCCGTTCGCTCATGACCAGATTTGCGCCCACCAGCGTCATGACGACCTTCATCAGGGAGCTCTTGGATATGCCGCATTCCTCCGCCACTTCCGAGATGGTGACGGACGCCTCCCGCTGACCCAGATAGATCAGCGTGCGCAAGGCGATGTCGGATGAGGCGGTAAGTTGCATGGGTTCAACTCCAGGTTATGGTCGTGCATTATAAGCCTTCGCTTCTATAAACCATGCTGCCCAAGTATAAGATTCCGATATATTGAATCAAATATCGGGCTCGTATATATTCCGGAACCAGGTAAACACTGAGCCGGATAAGCGAGCCCTATCGTGCATTTGGATCATGTTGGCAGGTTTTCGTTTACAAGCGAACGAAGGGAGGGGATATGCAGATGCCGGATCTGGACGACGAGGGCTACCTGGTCGACCCCATCACCTGGACGGATGCATTGGCAGAGGAATTCGCCAGGCAGGAGAATATCCAGCTCACGGAAGACCATTGGGATGCGATCCGTTTCATGCGCGATTATTACGCCGAGCACCAGGTTGCGCCGGATGTGCGTCATGTGATGAAACATCTTGCGGTGCGGCTTGGGGCCGATTCTCGCAACAGGATATTCGAGCTGTTCCCTTACGGGTACGCGAAGCAGGCGTGCAAGATCGCTGGCATGAAACGGCCGCGGGCATGGAGCACCGGCTAAACCGGTTGCCTGCCTGCAGGTGGGCGGCGGCAAGCATCAGGTCTCGGCCTCGCGACCGCATTCGCGCATGTATCGCAGGGCATGTCGGCCATTTGCCGGTAAAATGGCTGCCTCATCATGAACATCGTCACCTTCCCCGACAGCCCTTATCAGCTCCACCAGCCGTTTCCACCGGCGGGCGACCAGCCTGCGGCCATCGCTCAACTGGTCGAGGGCATCGAGGACGGGCTGGCATACCAGACCTTGCTGGGCGTGACCGGTTCTGGCAAGACCTACACGATGGCGAACGTGATCGCGCGCACCGGGCGGCCGGCGATCATCATGGCGCCGAACAAGACTCTGGCGGCGCAGCTGTATTCGGAGATGCGCGAGTTCTTCCCCGAGAACGCGGTCGAGTACTTCGTCTCCTATTACGACTACTACCAGCCCGAGGCCTATGTGCCGTCGCGCGACGTGTTCATCGAGAAGGATTCCAGCGTCAACGAGCAGATCGAGCAGATGCGGCTGTCGGCGACCAAGGCGCTGCTGGAGCGGCCGGACGCGGTGATCGTCGCGACGGTGTCGGCGATCTACGGCATCGGCGACCCGGTGGACTATCACGGCATGATCCTGCACCTGCGCCACAACGAGCGCATGCCGCAGCGCGACGTGATCAAGCGTCTGACCGAGATGCAGTACGAGCGCAACGACATGGACTTCACGCGCGGCACGTTTCGCGTGCGCGGCGACGTGATCGACATCTTCCCGGCGGAAAGCAGCGAGCATGCGCTGAGATTGTCGCTGTTCGACGACGAGGTCGAGCAGTTGTCGCTGTTCGATCCGCTCACCGGCCACATCGTGCAGAAGGTGCCGCGCTACACGGTGTATCCGTCCAGCCATTACGTCACGCCGCGCAGCACCGTGCTGCGCGCGGTCGAAACCATCAAGCTGGAGCTGGCCGAGCGCATCGCGACCTTCCAGCGCGAGAACAAGCTGGTCGAGGCGCAGCGCATCGAGCAGCGCACGCGCCATGACCTGGAGATGCTGGCCGAACTGGGCTTCACCAAGGGCATCGAGAACTATTCGCGACACCTGTCGGGCCGCAAGCCGGGCGAAGCGCCGCCGACGCTGATGGACTACCTGCCGCCGAACGCGCTGATGTTCCTCGACGAGAGCCACGTGACGATCCCGCAGATCGGCGGCATGTACAAGGGCGACCGCGCGCGCAAGGAAAACCTGGTCAACTACGGCTTCCGCCTGCCATCCGCGCTGGACAACCGTCCGCTGCGCTTCGACGAGTTCGAGCGCATCATGCGCCAGGCGATCTTCGTCTCGGCGACGCCGGCGACCTACGAGGCCGAGCACGCCGGGCAGGTGGTCGAGCAGGTGGTGCGCCCGACCGGACTGGTCGATCCGGTGATCGAGGTGCGCCCCGCGACGCACCAGGTGGACGACCTGATGTCCGAGGTCAACAAGCGCATCAAGGCAGGCGAGCGCGTGCTGGTCACCACGCTGACCAAGCGCATGGCCGAGCAGCTTACCGAATACTTCTCCGAGCACGGCATCAAGGTGCGCTACCTGCATTCCGACATCGAGACCGTCGAGCGCGTCGAGATCATCCGCGACCTGCGCCTCGGCATGTTCGACGTGCTGGTCGGCATCAACCTGCTGCGCGAGGGCCTGGACATCCCCGAGGTGTCGCTGGTCGCGATCCTCGACGCGGACAAGGAAGGCTTCCTGCGTTCCGAGCGCTCGCTGATCCAGACCATAGGCCGCGCCGCGCGCCACCTGCACGGCACCGCGCTGCTGTATGCCGACCGCATCACCGACTCGATGAAGAAGGCGATAGGCGAGACCGAACGCCGCCGCGCCAAGCAGATCGCGTTCAACGAGGCGAACGGCATCACCCCGCAGTCGGTGGTCAAGCGCATCAAGGACATCATCGATACCGAGTACGACATCGATGCCGAACGCCGCGCGCTGAAGGTCGCGCAGACCGAGGCGAAGTACCTGGCGATGGGCGAGAAGGAGGTCTCGAAGGAGATCGCGCGGCTGGAGAAGGAGATGTTGCAGGCCGCGAAGAACCTGGAGTTCGAGCGCGCCGCCGAACTGCGCGACCAGTTGAAGAAGCTGCGCGAAGCGGTGTTCCTCTCGCCGCTGTGAAGGGGATGGCAATGGGTGCTTGCAGGGACGGTTTGCGGAGAGTGCTGCTGTTCACGGCCGCGTTGCTGTGCCTGACGGCCTGCGCCACGCCGCCCACTTCCGGCGGCGGCAAGAAAACCTCGCAGGATCAAGCGTCGGGGGGGATAGCACAGTTGGCCAAGAGCGACCTGGATCGCTTGGCCGACATCGAGATGCGCGAGAACACCGCCGGCCTGCGCCGGTTGATGGTCAAGCTGTACAAGCGCAACCCGCACGAGCTGAGGAAGGGCGGGGCGCTCGACGCCGAGGCGCGCGCTGCTGCCGTGTTCGATGGCCGCACCGACTGGCGCTTCGAGGAAATCGGCGGCGCGCGGGACATAGCGGCGATCCATCAGGCGCTCCGCGAGGATTATGCCGGGGACCGCGTGCTTTCCCTGATCGTCGGACTGCAGACCATGCTGATCCAGGCGCACGGCGGCAAGGCCGAGTTCTACCTGACCGACAGCCTGGATCCGCAGTCCCTATACAATGCGGCCCGGAACGTCGAAATCGCGGTGTGGAAGCTTTCCAACGCGCGCGACGGGCAGGGGCGACTGCTGTTGCTGACCAACGAGATCAACGAGACGGACCGCAACCTGAGCTTCGAGCGCGAGTTCGGCAAGATCGTGGGACGGCTGGATCTGATGGCTGCGACGCTGTCGGAGAAACTGAACCGCAAGCTGGTCCAGGCGGTGCAGACGATGGCTTCGGCGCTATTCCTTCCTTTCTGACAAGACAAATCGGGCGATGTGAAATGGGTGAAGACAAGAAAATTTCGGTGGTATTCGTCTGCATGGGCAATATCTGCAGGTCGCCCACGGCCGAGGCGGTGTTTCGTCATTACGTCGAGAACGCGGGCCTGAGCGAGCATATCCGGATAGATTCGGCGGGCACGCACGACTACCACATCGGCCAGCCACCCGATGCGCGTACGCAGCGCGCGGCGCAGCAGCGCGGCTACGACATGAGCGGGTTGCGCGGGCGGCAGGTCGAGGCGGCGGACTTCGAACGCTTCGACTACGTGCTGGCGATGGACAGGGCCAACCTGGCCATATTGCAGCGCCTCGCGCAGCAGTCCGGCGGCGACCCGCACCTGTTCCTCTCGTATGCCAAACACCACAGGGAGCGCGAAGTGCCCGATCCCTACTACGGCGGGGAAGAGGGTTTCGAGCGCGTGCTGGACATGGTGGAGGATGCGGCGGAAGGGTTGTTGCAGCATATCCGGGAAAAGCATCTTTCCCGTTAATCGTTTTCAGACTTCGTCATTCCGGCGAAGGCCGGAATCCAGCGTTCATTCAACTGGGCACCGGACTGCGCCGGTGCGACAAACTCCTGTGACGCCTTTGGTTCCCGGTCGCGAACCTCTGGGTTACTCCCCCAGATTCATCCTTCTGATGTAGTGGCAGGTATAGCCCTGCGGATGCTTCTGCAGGTAGTCCTGGTGATATTCCTCGGCGCGGTAAAACTCCTTGAACGGCACGACCTCGGTGACGATCTTCGCCTGCCATTCGCCGGACGACTCCACGGTGCGGATGACTTCCTCGGCGGTGCGTTTCTGTCCCTCATCCACATAAAAGATCGCCGAGCGGTATTGCGTGCCGATGTCGTTGCCCTGGCGGTTTTTCGTGGTCGGGTTGTGCATGCGGAAGAACTCGAACAGCAGGTGGCGGTAGGTCAGCTTCGCGGGGTCGAATACGATCTTCAGCGACTCGGCATGGCCGCTGCGCCCGGCCTTCACGATCTCGTAGGTCGCGTTCGGCGTCTCGCCACCGGTATAGCCGACCTCGGTCTCCAGCACGCCGGGAATTTGGCGCACCAGTTCCTCCATCCCCCAGAAGCAGCCGCCGGAGAGGTATGCGGTTTGGGTGGTGGTCATGGCAGCTCCTTTCGGTTGGGCGTGAGTGGCCGGTGCGAAGAACGATAGCAGGAGGAAGATGAGGAGGGGAAGTGGGGTGTTATATGGCATGGGAGAATTAGTCAGCATTCGTAGGGCGCAATAACCAACGGGCATTGCGCCACATCCGGTGCAATGCGCTACGCTTATTGCACCCTACGGGGTCTGAATCCAGAGGGCAATTAATGATGCTCCTGCGCCAATCACAGCGCCGACCAATCCCACTATTGCTGCATTTATTGTGTCCATAGCGTCCCCCGTGAAATCAAAAAGCTCATCAAGGATGTGTACATTGCAGCTAATGGTTGTCCTCTCGATTACGTTTGAGGCTCTCTTGTGGCTCCGGCCGCCCTTACGGGCTTAACACGCACAAGTGCGTGTTAGCCTGCGCCGCAAACGGGCGAGCGCTTAGCGGCGTTCCTTTTTCATGGCCGCTGCGGCCTCACGCTTGGCGTCTTTATCCTTCTCCGTCGCCCGTTTGTCATGCTGCTTCTTGCCCTTGGCGAGGCCGATTTCGAGTTTGACGCGGCCGGCCTTGTAGTGCATGTCCAGCGGCATCAGGGTGTAGCCGGCGCGCTGCACCTTGCCGATGATCTTGTCGATCTCGTGGGCGTGCAGCAGCAGCTTGCGGGTGCGGGTGGGGTCGGGGTGGATGTGGGTGGAGGCGGTGGCGAGCGGGCTGATGTGCGAGCCGATCAGCCAGAGTTCGCCGTCCTTGACGACGACGTAGGCTTCCTTGAGCTGCACGCGGCCGGCGCGGATGGCCTTGACCTCCCAGCCTTCGAGCGCGAGGCCGGCTTCGTATTTGTCTTCGATGAAGAAGTCGTGGAAGGCCTTCTTGTTCTGGATGATGCTCATGAAACAGGTGAGTTTTGTGGTGTGTTCAGCTATTCTACCAGCCTTTGGAATAGCGGCTTTAACGAGTAATGGCCTTAGTCGAGAAAACGGTGCTGGTCGCGCATAGCGCGGAGCAGATGTTCAACCTGGTGGACAGGGTGGAGGAATACCCGAAGTTCCTGCCCTGGTGTGGCGGCGCGAGCGTCGCGGAGCAGGAGGGGACGACGGTGCATGCGACGGTGCATATCGATTACCACCACCTGAAGCAGCATTTCACCACCGAGAACGTGCGCACACCGCCGCACCGGATAGACATGACGCTGCAGGACGGGCCGTTCCAGCATCTGGACGGAAGCTGGCAATTCATCCCCTTGAGCGAGTCGGCCTGTAAAATAGAGTTTCGGCTGCATTACGAGTTTTCCAGCAAGCTGCTGGAGAAGCTGGTCGGGCCGGTATTCAACTACATCGCAAACAGCTTCGTGGATGCCTTCATCCACCGGGCAGAGAAGATTTATACAGAGACATGAGCGAAACCATCAACATCGAAGTGGTATATGGCCTTCCGCATGAGCAGACCCTGCTCAGGAAGGCGGTTCCCGTAGGCGCGACCGTGGCCGAGGCGATCCAGGCGAGCGGCATCCTGGAGAAATATCCCGAGATCGACCTCGCGACCAGCAAGCTGGGCATCTTCGGCAAGCTGACCAAGGCCGACACGGTGCTGCGCGACAAGGACCGCATCGAAATCTATCGCCCGCTGATCGCCGATCCCAAGGAGGTGCGCAAGAAGCGCGCCGAAGAAGGCAAGGTCATGAAGAAGGGCGGCGGCGAGGCATGAGTCCAGGAAAGCCCTTGGTTCGCACTATCCCTGTGGACTTGCCGGTGAACTCGCGGACCGCCGGAATGATCCAAATTCCATGCTAGACCACGACCTGCACTGCCACTCGAACGTGTCCGACGGGACGCTGACGCCGACCGAGCTGGTCGAGCGCGCGGCCGGGCGCGGCGTGAAGATGCTGGCGCTGACCGATCACGACGACGTGGACGGGCTGGACGAGGCGCGCGCGGCGGCGGCGCGGCACGGCATCGAATTCGTCAATGGCGTGGAGATTTCGGTGTCCTGGCGCACGCACACGCTGCATGTCGTCGGCCTGCATATCGATCCACATTACCCGCCGCTGGTGCAGGGGTTGGCGGATGTGCGCAGCGGGCGCGGCGAACGCGCGCAGAAGATGGCGGACGAACTGGCCCGTGCCGGCATCGGCGGTACGCTGCAGGGCGCTTATCGCCATGCGGCGAATCCCAACATCATCGGCCGCACGCATTTCGCGCGCTATCTGGTGGAAACCGGCCAGTGCAAGGACGTGAAAAGCGTGTTCAACCGCTATCTGGCCAAGGGCAAGCCCGGCTATGTGTCCCACCAGTGGGCCAGCCTGCCGGACGCGGTCGGCTGGATACGCGGCAGCGGCGGTCTCGCGGTGCTGGCCCATCCCGGCCGCTACATGGTCGGGCGGCACAGCATGGGCAAGAAGACCATGCGCGAGCTGCTGGTCGAGTTCGTCGAATGCGGCGGGCAGGCGCTGGAGGTGGTGACCGGCAGCCACACGCAGGAGCAGTATGCCGAGTTCGCGCGCTATGCGGAGGAATTCGGCCTGATGTGCTCCTGCGGTTCCGACTTCCACAGCCCGAACGAGAGCTGGCGAGACATGGGGCGGCTGCCGGATCTGCCGCTGAGTTGCCGTCCGGTGTGGGAAAACTGGGCGACGGCTGCGCCGTCCCCGCAACTGAAGGTGGCTTGATGTCGCAACATTTCGTGATCCATCCCGACAATCCCAATACGCGGCTGATCCGCCAGGCGGCGGCGATGCTGCGCGACGGCGCGGTGATCGTCTACCCGACCGACTCCGGCTATGCGCTGGGTTGTCACCTCGACGACAAGGAGGCGGTGACGCGCATCCGCCAGATACGCGAGCTGGACGAGCACCACCACATGACGCTGATATGCCGCGACCTGTCCGAGATTTCGCGCTATGCGCGGGTGGATAACAGCAAGTTCCGCCTGCTGAAGGCCAACACGCCCGGCAGCTACACTTTCATCCTGGAAGCGACCAAGGAAGTGCCGCGCCGGCTGCAGCACCCGAAGCGCAGCACGGTCGGCATCCGCATCCCTGACCATCCGGTGGCGCTGGCGTTGCTGGAGGAGTTGGGCGAGCCGATGTGCAGCACGACGCTGATCCTGCCGGACGCCCATCATCCGCTGACCGACGTGGACGAGATACGCGAATATCTGGAGCGGCGCGTCGAACTGGTGATCGAGGGCGGCGCGGTCGGGCTGGACCCGACCACGGTGATCGACCTGACCGGGGATGCGCCGGCGCTGCTGCGGCGCGGCCGGGGCGACACCGCGCCGTTCGGCATCGAGGAATGAGATGGAGCAACTGATCCAGACCATCAGCCTCGCGGCGATCCCGGTGCTGTTCGCGATCACGCTGCACGAGGCGGCGCACGGCTATGTGGCGCGCCATTTCGGCGACATGACCGCCTACCAGCAGGGGCGCATCAGCCTGAACCCGATGCGCCACATCGATCCGATAGGCACGGTGCTGGTGCCGCTGTTGACGTTGCTGGTCGGCGGCATCCTGTTCGGCTGGGCAAAGCCTGTGCCGGTGAATTTCGCCGCGCTGCGCCGTCCCAAGCAGGACATGCTGTGGGTCGCGATCGCAGGGCCGGCGTCCAACCTGGTCATGGCGCTGGGCTGGGCGCTGGTGTACAAGCTGGCATGGACGTTTCCGGGCGGATATTTCGCCGAACCGATGCTGGGCATGGCCGAGTGGGGCATCAAGATCAACGTGATCCTGATGCTGCTGAACCTGCTGCCGCTGCCGCCGCTGGACGGCGGGCGCGTCGCGGTCAGCCTGCTGCCCCACCGGCAGGCGTACCAGTTGTCGAGGATTGAGCCTTACGGCATCTTCATCCTGATCTTCATGGCGGTCACGCCGGTGCTGGGCTGGATACTGCTGCCGCTGGTGCGGCTGGTATATAAATTGATTTCTGTTTTATTCGGGATATAGCTAGATATGTTTGCGGACAGGGTTTTATCGGGCATGCGCCCCACGGGGAGTTTGCATCTTGGGCATTACCACGGGGTGCTGAAGAACTGGGTGAAGATGCAGCACGAGCACGAGTGCCTGTTCTTCGTGGCCGACTGGCACGCGCTGACCACGCATTACGACAGCCCGCAGGTGATCGAGCAGAGCGTGTGGGACATGGTGGTGGACTGGCTCGCCGCCGGCGTCGATCCGGCGCATGCGACGCTGTTCATCCAGTCGCACGTGCCCGAGCACGCCGAGCTGCACCTGCTGCTGTCGATGATCACGCCGCTGGGCTGGCTGGAGCGCATGCCGACCTACAAGGATCAGCAGGAGAAGCTGTCCGGCAAGGATCTGTCCACCTACGGCTTCCTCGGCTATCCGCTGCTGCAGAGCGCGGATATCCTGATCTACCGCGCGACCCAGGTGCCGGTGGGCGAGGACCAGGTGCCGCATATCGAATTCACCCGCGAGATCGCCCGCCGCTTCAACCACATCTACGGACGCGAGCCGGGCTTCGAGGAGAAGGCCGAGGCCGCGGTGAAGAAGCTGGGCGGCAAGAAGGCCAAGCTCTACAGCGAGCTGCGCGTGCGTTTCCAGGAGCAGGGCGACAATGAAGCGTTGCTGTCCGCGAAAGCGCTGCTCGACGAGCAGCAGAATCTCTCCCATGGCGACCGCGAGCGGTTGTTCGGCTATCTTGAAGGCAGCGGCAAGATGATCCTGTCCGAGCCGCAGGCGATGCTCACCGCCGCCTCGCGCATGCCTGGACTGGACGGACAGAAGATGTCCAAGTCCTACAACAACACCATCTCGCTGCGCGAGGACGAGGACAGCGTGAACAAGAAGATCCGCACCATGCCCACCGACCCGGCGCGCATCCGCCGTACCGACCCCGGCACGCCGGAGAAGTGCCCGGTATGGTCGCTGCACCAGGTGTATTCCAGCGAAGAGACCAAGCAGTGGGTGCGGCAGGGCTGCACCTCCGCCGGCATAGGCTGCATCGAGTGCAAGCAACCGGTGATCGAGGGCGTGCTCGCGGAGCAGCGCCCGATGCGCGAACGCGCGCAGCAGTACCTGGACGACTCCGCACTGGTGCGGAATATCATCGCCGACGGCTGCGAGAAGGCCCGTGAACTGGCGCGTGAGACCATGCGCGATGTGCGCGAGGCGATGGGGCTGAGCTACAGTTAAGCGATGATGGCCGGCGAACAGCTTCCATTACAGCCTGTCGCGCGCATCCACGGCGAACCGCTGCTCGAGCTGCCGCAGGACCTGTACATCCCGCCGGATGCACTGGAGTTGGTGCTGGAGAGCTTCCAGGGGCCGCTGGATCTGCTGCTGTACCTGATTCGCAGGCACAACCTCGACGTGCTGGACATCCCCATGGCGGAGCTGACCCGGCAGTACATGGGCTACATCGAGATGATGCAGCAGCACCGGCTGGAACTGGCCGCCGAATACCTGCTGATGGCGGCGGTGCTGATCGAGATCAAGTCGCGCATGCTGCTGCCGCGCCCGCCGAAGATCAGCGACCATGAGCCGGAAGACCCGCGCGCCGAACTGATGCGCCGCCTGCTGGAATACGAGCAGATGAAGCAGGCCGCGCAGCAGCTCAACGAGTTGCCGCAGGCCGGGCGCGACTTCCAGATCGTGCAGGTGCTGATCGAGCGCACCGTGCAGGAACGCCTGCCCGAGGTCAGCGTGGAAGACCTGCGCCAGGCCTGGATGGGATTGCTGGCTCGGGCGAAACTCAACAAGCACCACAAGGTGCGGCGCGAGCAGCTGTCGGTGCGCGAGCAGATGACGCATGTGCTGCGCTGCCTGCAGGGCGGGGAGTACGTGCCGTTCGACCAGCTGTTCGACCTGGACGGCGGCGTGCCTAAACTGGTGGTGACTTTCATCGCCGTGCTCGAACTGGCGAAGGAATACCTGGTGGAAATTCAGCAAAGCGAAATTTTTGGGAGCATCTATGTCCGGACAAGCCGAGCCATTGAAGCAGCAGAGTGAAACCGCTCCCGCAGAGGGGGAAGACATCAGCGTCGACCTGTTCGGCGGCAAGATGGACCGGGAACAATTCAAGATCGTGCTGGAGGCCGCGCTGCTGACCAGCACGGAACCGTTGCCGCTGTCTGAGCTGAAGAAGCTCAGCGAGGTCTCGCTGGACAACAGGCAGATGGAGGCGCTGCTCGACGAGCTGGCGCGGGACTGGCAGGGGCGCGGCGTGGAGCTGGGCCGCGTCGCCAGCGGCTGGCGTTTCCGCGCCAAGCCGGAGATGCAGCCCTTCATCGACCGGCTGAACCCGCAGAAGCCGCCGCGCTATTCGCGTGCGGTGCTGGAGACGCTGGCGATCATCGCTTACCACCAGCCGGTCACGCGCGGCGACATCGAGGACATCCGCGGCGTCGCGGTATCCTCGCAGATATTGAAGACGCTGGAGAATCGCGGCTGGGTCGAAGTCGTCGGCACCCGCGATGCGCCCGGCAAGCCCGAGTTGTTCGCGACCACCAAACAGCTGCTGGACGACCTGAACCTGCGCGTGCTGAGCGACCTGCCGTCGCTGCAGGAGATCGGCTCGCTGCTGGAACAGGAGGCGGCGGCAGAAGCCGTTTCTTCGCCTGTCCCCGTTCTCGCGCCGACGCCCGAGCCCGCACCCGCGGCGGCGGAGACCGAGCCTGTCCCGGTGGCGGAATCTTCCCCGCCGCAGGCAGATGTGGATGCCCCGGAAGGGTGGCCTTTCGGGCCCGAGGATGCGGTGGACGGGAAATGAGGCTGATCCAGTCTCGCGATAATCCCTTCTTCAAAGATATCGTCAAACTTGCCGGCTCGGCACGCCAGCGCGCCAAGAGCGGACAGACGCTGCTGGACGGCGCGCATCTGCTGGCGGCATATCTGGATGCCGGCAAACAGCCGTTGCATATCCTGCTGAACGGCGCGGCGCTGAAGGACGCCGAGGTCGAGGCCTTGCTCAAGCGCGCCGCCGGTGTGCCCATGTCCCAACTGGACGACAGGCTGTTCGCCGAACTCACCGAGTTGAAGACGCCGACCGGCATCCTCGCGCTGGTCGAGATTCCACGGCCGTTGCCGGCCGACAGCCGGTTCGCGCTGTTGCTGGAAGACATCCAGGACCCGGGTAACCTGGGTTCGATGCTGCGCTCGGCGGCGGCGGCGGGCTGCGATGCGGTGTATCTGTCCAAGGGCTGTGCCGATGCCTGGTCGCCGCGGGTCCTGCGCGCGGCGATGGGCGGGCATTTCGTGCTGGCGATCCATGAAGCGGCGGACCTGCTGGCGGTCGCCGCGACGCTGCCGGGCACCGTGTTCGCGGCCTCGCTGCACGGCAATGCTGGCCTGTACGACTGCGACCTTTCCGGCGATGTCGCGTTCGCGATCGGCAACGAGGGGGCGGGGCTTTCCGAGGCCTTGCTAGCCGCGGCCTCGCGGCGTTTCACGATCCCCATGCCGGGCAAGATCGAGTCGCTGAATGCGGCTGCCGCGACCGCGGTCTGCCTGTTCGAGGCGGTGCGGCAGCGTTCGCGCGCTGTTCCACAGGCCCGATGTCCTTGACCAGCCTCGCTTTTTCGTTATAATGCGCGCCCCGTAGAGCCGATGGTCGGCTCTCGACCTTGCTCCACCGCACCGCATGGCGGGGGGCTTCAACCACAAGGAGATGTAATGCGTCATTACGAAATCGTATTTATCGTGCATCCCGATCAGAGCGAGCAAGTGCCCGCGATGATCGAGCGTTATCGCACACTGGTCACTTCCAAGGGGGGGCTGATCCACCGTCTGGAAGACTGGGGCCGTCGCCAGTTGGCTTACCCGATCCAAAAGATTCACAAGGCACACTACGTGCTGATGAATATCGAATGCAACCAGGAGACCCTGGACGAGCTGGAACACGCATTCCGCTTCAACGATGCGGTGCTGCGTCATCTGACCGTCAAGACCAAGGCTGCCGTCACCGAGCCTTCCGCGATGATGAAGGAAGAGAAGTCCCGTTCCGTGACCAGCGAAGCTGCCGCACCGGCAGCTGCCGCAGCTTAATCATTGGCGCGTAACCAGGTTGTCATCGGCGGAGAGCTGATCGCACTGGATGGTTTGAGGTACACCCCGGCCGGGGTGGCGAGAGTGGAACTGACGATACGTCACAGCTCGCAACAGCCCGAAGCGAACGGTACAAGGCAGGTGCAGTGCGAGATCGATGCGCTGGCATTTGCCGAGACGGCCCACAAGGTCGCCGGATTCGCGGTAGGTCAAACCGTCAAAGTGAAAGGTTTTCTGGCCCAGCGCAGCATGCGCAGCCGGCAACTGGTTCTGCATATCAACGACATAATTTTGGAATAAGGAAACATCATGGCTCGTCCTGACAAGAAGAAAGATGACAAGAACAAGCGTTCTTCCCGCAACAATCTGTTCAAGCGCCGCAAGTTCTGCCGCTTCACAGTGGATAAGATCGCCGAGGTGGATTACAAGGATGTCAACATCCTGAAGGAATTCATCACCGAGAACGGCAAGCTGATTCCGGCTCGCATCACCGGCACCAAGACGCGCTACCAGCGCCAATTGAGCACCGCCGTCAAGCGCGCGCGTTTCCTGGCTTTGCTGCCGTACACCGACCTGCACTAAGAAGGAGCAGAACATGCAAATCATTCTGATGGAAAAAGTGACCAACGTTGGCAAGTTGGGTGATGTGGTCAAGGTCAAGAACGGCTACGCCCGTAACTTCCTGATCCCGCAAGGCAAGGCCAAGCGCGCGACAGCCGCCAATATGGCCGAGTTCGAAGCGAAGCGCGCCGAGATCGAGGCTGCCGACAAGGCAAAACTGGCCGATGCACAGGCTCGCGGCGAGAAGCTGGCCGGCTTGACCGTGCAGATCGCACAGAAGGCGGGCGTGGACGGCAAGCTGTTCGGCTCCGTCACCAATGCCGACATCGCGGCGGCACTGGTCGCGCAGGGCCACGCAGTGGAGAAGTCTCAAGTGAACATGCCTGCCGGCCATCTGAAGCAGATCGGCGACTATCCGGTGAGCGTGGCGTTGCACACCGATGTGGTCGTGGACATCACCGTCTCGGTGCTCGGCGAGCAATAATCCGCAGTCGTAGTGCGGTAATGCAAAAAAGGACTGGCGACAGTCCTTTTTTGTTTTCATGCGATGCCGGCGGGCGGGTTAAAATGCCTGCCGAACAAATCTCACGCGGTTTCTTTTGATGAACAACTTCTCGGGCGCAGACGCGCAACTCGAACAGATCAAGCTGCCTCCCCATTCGGTCGAGGCGGAGCAGTCGGTGCTGGGCGGCTTGCTGCTCGAATCTGCCGCGCTGGACAAGATCATCGATCTGATTTCCGACAGCGACTTCTATCGCCAGGAGCATCGCCTGATCTATCGCCAGATCGTGCGCCTGAGCGAGCAGGCCAAACCGGTGGATGTGATTACGGTCGCGGAGGCGCTGGAGAATGCGGGCGAACTGGACAAGGCCGGCGGCCTGCCTTATCTGGGCAGCCTGGCGCAAAACGTGCCGTCCGCCGCGAACATCCGCCGTTACGGCGAGATCGTGCGCGAGCGATCCATCATGCGCAAGCTGGTGGAGGTCGGCAGCGAAATCGCCGGCAGCGCCTACAACCCGACCGGGCGCGATGCCGCGCAATTGCTGGACGAGGCCGAGCGCAAGGTGTTCGAGATCGCCGAGGCAGGCTCCAAGGGCAAGCAGGGCTTCTTCTCGATGCCGCCGCTGCTGACGCAGGTCGTCGAGCGCATCGAGACGCTGTACGGGCGCGAGAATCACAGCGAGGTGACGGGCATCTCGACCGGATTCGTGGATCTGGACCGCAAGACATCCGGACTGCAGCCGGGCGATCTGATCATCGTCGCAGGGCGGCCCAGTATGGGTAAGACTGCATTTTCGGTGAACATCGCCGAGAACATCGCGCTGGATGGCAAGCCGGTCGCAATTTACAGCATGGAAATGGGGGCGGCCCAACTGGTGATGCGTATGCTGGGTTCGGTCGGCAGGCTCAATCAGCACGATCTGCGCACCGGCCATCTGCAGGACGACGACTGGGGGCGACTGACTCATGCGCTCGGCCGGCTCAACGATGCGCCGGTGTTCATCGACGAGACGCCGGGCCTGTCGGCGCTGGAACTGCGTGCCCGTTCGCGCCGCCTGCACCGGCAACAGGGTGAACTGGGATTGATCGTCGTCGACTATCTGCAGTTGATGAGCGGGAATGCAGGCAAGGCGAGCGAAAACCGCGCGACCGAAATCTCGGAGATCTCGCGTTCGCTGAAGGCGCTGGCGAAGGAGTTGCACGTGCCGGTGATCGCGCTGTCGCAGTTGAACCGCAGTCTGGAGCAGCGTCCGAACAAGCGGCCGGTGATGTCCGATCTGCGCGAATCCGGCGCCATCGAGCAGGATGCCGATCTGATCCTGTTCATCTATCGCGACGAGGTTTACAACCCGGATTCACCCGACAAGGGCAAGGCAGAAATCATTATCGGCAAGCAGCGTAACGGCCCGATCGGTATGGTGCCGGTGGCGTTCAGGGGCGAATACACCCGATTCGAGAACCTGGCGCACGGTGAGGGATACGCCGGCGGATACTCGGAATGATCTGGCGAGTAGCCGAAACGAAAATAATGCGTTTTTTATTTGAAGTGCGAATTTCTTTCGTATAGAATGCGGCCTCTTTAGGCGCGTAGCTCAGCTGGTTAGAGCACTACCTTGACATGGTAGGGGTCGTTGGTTCGAGTCCAATCGTGCCTACCAACACTTCGAGTGCGGCAATGCCGCACTTTGTATTTTCAGGAAACAAAAACATGCCAGTCATCACTTTGCCGGATGGTTCGCAGCGCAGTTTCGAGCAACCCGTCACCGTCGCCGATGTCGCAATGAGCATAGGTGCCGGTCTTGCCCGAGCCGCACTGGCCGGCAAGGTGGATGGCAAGGTGGTTGACACCTCCCACTTGATCGAGCGGGATGCGCAACTTGCGATCATCACCGACAAGGATGCGGACGGCGTCGAGATCATTCGGCACTCGACCGCCCACCTGTTGGCGCATGCCGTGAAGGAGTTGTTCCCGGATGCGCAAGTGACCATCGGCCCGGTGATCGAGAACGGCTTCTATTACGACTTCTCCTACAAGCGCCCGTTCACGCCGGAAGATTTGGCGGCGATTGAGAAGCGCATGGGCGAGATCGCCAAGCTGGATTTGCCGGTGGCGCGCCGTGTGTTGCCGCGCGACGAGGCGGTCAGCTATTTCAAGCATATCGGCGAGCAATACAAGGCCGAGATCATCGAGTCGATTCCCGCTGACCAGGATGTGTCGCTATACAGCGAAGGCGAGTTTACCGATCTGTGTCGCGGCCCGCATGTGCCTTCGACCGGCAAGCTGAAGGCGTTCAAGCTGATGAAGGTGGCTGGCGCCTACTGGCGCGGCGACTCCAAGAACGAGATGCTGCAGCGCATTTACGGCACGGCCTGGGCGAAGAAAGAGGAGCTTGAGGCTTATCTGCATCAACTCGAAGAGGCCGAAAAGCGCGACCATCGCAAGCTGGGCAAGCAGCTCGAACTGTTCCACATGCAGGATTCCTCGCCGGGCATGGTGTTCTGGCATCCCAAGGGCTGGACGCTGTGGCAGGAGGTCGAGCAGTACATGCGCCGCAAGTTCCGGCAGCACGGCTATCAGGAGGTGCGCACGCCGACGATCATGGATCGCTCGCTGTGGGAAAAGTCCGGTCACTGGGACAACTATCGCGACAACATGTTCACGACGGCATCGGAGAATCGCGATTACGCGGTGAAGCCGATGAATTGCCCGGGTCATGTGCAGATATTCAATCACGGCTTGCACAGCTATCGCGACCTGCCGCTGCGTCTCGCGGAGTTCGGCTCCTGCCATCGCAACGAGACATCGGGATCGCTGCACGGCCTGATGCGCGTGCGCGGCTTCACCCAGGACGATGCGCATATCTTCTGCACCGAAGACCAGGTACAGTCAGAGGTATCGAATTTCATCGTGATGCTGAACGAGGTTTATCGCGACTTCGGCTTCAACGAGGTGCTGGTCAAGCTGTCCACCCGTCCGGACAAGCGCGTCGGCTCCGACGAAACCTGGGACAAGGCTGAAGCTGGCTTGGCGGCTGCGCTACAGCAAAACGCGCTGGCCTACGAAATTCAGCCGGGCGAGGGCGCGTTCTATGGCCCCAAGGTCGAGTTCACGCTGAAGGACAGTCTTGGCCGTCTGTGGCAATGCGGTACGATACAACTGGACTTCAATCTTCCCGTCCGCCTGGACGCGGAGTTCGTCGACGAGGACAACAGCCGCAAGCCGCCGGTGATGCTGCATCGCGCGATACTCGGTTCGATGGAGCGCTTCATCGGCATCCTGATCGAGCATCATGCGGGTGCGTTCCCGCTGTGGCTATCGCCGATGCAACTGGTGCTGATGAATATTTCGCAGGCGCAGGAAGAGTACGCGACCGAAGTTGCGCAAGTCTTGCGCGATGCCGGGTTGCGCGTGCAATTGGATTTGCGCAATGAAAAGATTACCTATAAAATACGCGAACATAGCTTGCAGAAATTGCCTTATCAGCTGATCGTCGGCGATAAGGAAATGGCTGGGAGATTGGTGGCCGTGCGTACCCGTAGTGGTGAGGATCTCGGGCAGATGACGCTGGAAGCATTGCTTCAGCGTTTGAGAACAGAGGTCGAATCGGGCAGCACGGTTTAATTTTGCCTAACGGAGAGAGCAATAGCACAGGATAAATCGCAGCGCTTGAATGAGATGATTACCGCACCGCAGGTGCGCCTCATTGGAGCAGATAAAGAGCCCCTCGGGATTGTGACTATCGCGGAAGCATTGCGTCTGGCGGATGAAGCGGAGTTGGATCTGGTGGAGATTTCGCCTATGGCGGAGCCGCCGGTGTGTCGCATCATGGATTTCGGCAAATTCAAGTATGCCGAAAGCAAGAAGCAGCACGAAGCCAAGCTCAAGCAGAAGCAGGTTCAGATCAAGGAGATCAAGTTCCGTCCGGGTACGGACGAAGGCGATTACAACATCAAGTTGCGCAACCTGATCAAGTTTCTGGGTGAAGGCGACAAGACCAAGATCACGCTGCGTTTTCGCGGTCGCGAAATGGCCCACCAGGAGATCGGCATGCGCCTGATTGAGCGCATCAAGGCGGACTTGGAGGAGCATGGCGTAGTCGAGCAGTTCCCGAAGATGGAAGGCCGCCAGATGGTGATGGTGCTGTCGCCCAAGGCGAAGAAGAAATAAGAGTAGGTTGGGTTAGCGGTTTTATCGCGTAACCTGACATCGAAAATTAGTTGCTTCGACAGCAAGGGGATGGTCGAGGTGATGCAGCAAAAAGTCCCCGATAAAAAGTGGTGTACGGGTCGTCAAGTTTTTCCACCGGAAAACACCTTCCACCATAACTTAAGGAGCAGTCATGCCTAAGATGAAAACCAAGAGCAGCGCGAAGAAGCGTTTCGTCGTTCGCGCCGGCGGCAGCATCAAGCGCGGCCAAGCGTTCAAGCGCCACATCCTGACCAAGAAGACCACCAAGAGCAAGCGTCAGCTGCGCGGCGCCGCCGGTGTCCATGAAACCAACACGGCGTCCGTGCGCGCCATGATGCCATACGCATAAGGAGTAGATCATGCCAAGAGTAAAACGTGGTGTAGTAGCGCGCGCAAGTCACAAGAAGATTCTGGCCTTGGCCAAGGGTTATCGCGGTCGCCGCAAGAACGTATATCGTATCGCCAAACAGGCAGTGATGAAGGCAGGCCAGTATGCCTACCGTGACCGCCGCCAGAAGAAGCGCCAGTTCCGTACCCTGTGGATCGCCCGTATCAATGCGGCGGCCCGCGAGCAGGGCATGAGCTACAGTGTGTTCATGAACGGCCTGAAGAAGGCGGAGATCAATGTCGACCGCAAGGTGCTGGCAGATATCGCCGTATTCGACAAGGCGGCTTTTGCACAATTCGTGGTGCAAGCAAAAGCCAGCCTCGGCGTTTAAGCGCAAGCTAGATCGAAAAAGGAGGCGAGAGCCTCCTTTTTTGTTTCAAGAACCATAAGATGTTCAAAAGCAATAAGTCAAAGAACGACGATGCAGGAACTACAACAAATTCTCGATGACGCGCTGAACAGTTTTGCCGCGATAGAAGACGCGGCTGAGCTGGAAAACGCCAAGGCGCGTTATCTCGGCAAGGAAGGCAGCCTGACCGGGCTGCTGAAAGGCCTGGGCAAGCTTTCCGCCGAAGAGCGCCCCGCAGCCGGCGCGCGCATCAATCAGGTCAAGCAGCAGGTCGAAGCCGCATTGCAGGCGCGGCGCGATGCGATCCAGCAGCGCGCCTTGCAGGCCAAGCTGGCTGCGGAATCGCTGGACGTCACGCTTCCCGGACGCGCGGCCGGCGTGGGCGGATTGCATCCGGTCACGCGCACGCTGGAGCGCATCGAATCGCTGTTCCATTCCATAGGCTACGACGTTGCGGAAGGCCCGGAGATCGAGAACGATTTCTACAACTTCACCGCGCTGAACATTCCGGAAGACCATCCGGCGCGCGCGATGCACGATACCTTCTACATCGACGAGCAGCATGTGTTGCGCACCCATACCTCGCCGATCCAGATCCGCTACATGCAGGCGCATGTGGCGAAGTACAAGCATCTGGAGACGATGCCGGACATCCGCATCATCGCTCCGGGCCGCGTCTACCGCGTGGATTCCGATGCGACCCATTCGCCGATGTTCCATCAGGTCGAGGGCCTGTGGGTGGGCGAGCGCGTCAGCTTCGCCGACCTGAAGAGCGTGATCGCCGATTTCCTCCAGAACTATTTCGAGACCGAAGACATGCAGGTGCGCTTCCGTCCCTCGTTCTTCCCGTTCACCGAACCGTCCGCCGAGATGGACATGAGCTGGAAGGGCGGCTGGCTGGAGATCGGCGGCTGCGGCATGGTGCACCCGAACGTGCTGAGGCATGTCGGCATCGACAGCGAGAAGTACATCGGCTTCGCGTTCGGCATGGGCGTGGAGCGTCTGGCGATGCTGCGCTACGGCGTGAACGACCTCAGGTTGTTTTTTGAAAATGATCTTCAATTCCTGAAGCAGTTTGCATAATGAAAACAACTTGGGGAGCATTTGGCTACGACATAACCAGCCTGCGGCTGGTTAGTCTGCGCCGCAACAACCCGTGCGGGTTGTTGTCAATGGAGGCTCATGCGGCGTAGCCGCGTTATGCCGTAACCAAAATGATCTCCAATTCCTGAAGCAATTTAACTGATATGCAATTTTCCGAATCCTGGTTGC